>Ga0209536_100001788_pt1 | contig 35317 bp, 28 predicted proteins | sample DeeMarSeWOR28_12_FD_187461 | JGI IMG/M metagenome (GOLD analysis project Ga0209536, IMG submission 187461) | Marine sediment microbial communities from White Oak River estuary, North Carolina - WOR-2-8_12 (SPAdes) (version 2) | ecosystem: Environmental > Aquatic > Marine > Intertidal zone >...
TTAGGTTGTGTTATTGCCGGTTATTATGCGGTTGACCATGGTTTTGAGGAAACAAAAGTTAGGGCATTTGTTTTCACCACATTAATTTTTGCTAATATATTTCTCACTTTACTTAACAGATCGTTTAAACATACCATTTTCACAACTATCAAAATGAAAAATAAATATATCCCGATTATAATTCTTATATCGGTTGGGTTATTGATACTGATTTTATATGTACCTCCAGTCAGCGTTCTTTTTGGCGTTTCTGCATTGACTTTAAAGGAGTTATTACTGCCTTTTGTCATTGCTTTTGCGACCACATTTTGGATTGATATAGTCAAATACGTTAAAAGCAGGTAAATTAAGATTGGATTTCTATTTGGTTATTCGACAATTAAATCAAATTAGTTGGTTTATTGAACGTCATGTAAAAGCATTTATTTAAATTTAGTTTTTTACCCATTGATTCAATATTCAGGCTTTTAGACAAAAGATTTGTTTCTTGCCTTATATCTGATAAAACTTCATATAGACTATCCGTCGGATTTATCAAAGTATTCATCTTCGATGAAATAAAATTGTTATTTTGAATAAAAAAGGAATTTGATGAGTCTTGAATCAGCTTTTCGTATTGCCTCTGCACTTGTTTTGTTTTCTGCCATGGGCATATCCGTTTATTTTCGGAGAAAAGCAGACAAGGAAGCTGGCGAAACGATATCACGAAAAGTAGATGGCATTTTTCTGATGGTAATAATCAAATTGGGTGGATTGATACTCTGGATTAGTCCATTGGTTTTTTTAATTCATCCGGCATGGATGGATTGGGCAAAGATCGGTTTGCCGGTCTGGATTCGCTGGATTGCGATTGTAATTGGTTTCGTCGACGTTGTTTTAATATACTGGATGTTCAGTAGCATTGGTTTAGGGATTTCACCTACGAGTGCGACCCGCAATCATCATCATTTGGTTACCAATGGACCTTATCGCTGGATTCGTCATCCTTTATATACATTTGGATCAGCCATTTTTATAAGTTTTGGGCTCATCGCGGATAACTGGTTTCTTATCCTTATTGGTATTTTAGCTTTTATCTTAATGGCGATCAGAACACCTAAAGAAGAAGCAAATTTGGTCGAAAAATTCGGAGATGAATACAGGAATTATATGAAACGAACCGGCAGATTTTTTCCTCGGATAAGAACCTGACAAAAAATAAATTCAGAAAAAAGGAAAATGCCTTTAAATATGAAACACACAATTATATCTCTAATCATTATCATATTTATATTATCAGGTTGTAAAAGACCTGATAAGACGGTAGAAAAATATGTACAGGCAATATCTGAAGGACATCGCGTTCTTGACTCTCTTCAACAAAATGGGAAAGTGCCTGGTATAGATGTAGCGGTAACCATTGATGGAAAATTGGTTTGGTCAGAGGGTTTTGGATTCACAGATCTTGAACTTCGGGTTCAGGTACATGCAGGTAAAACACGATTTCGAATAGGAAGTGCCTCCAAACCAATTACAGCAGCAGCATTGGGCAAGCTGGTAGATGAATGAAAATTGGATCCCGATACCACCATACAAACGTATGTACCCTATTTCCCGGAGAAAAAATATCCAATTACAGTGAGGCAAGAGGCAAGTCGGAGGACATTTAGGTGGGATCAGGCATTATCGGGACTTTGAATTTTTAGTGCAAAAAAGATTTGATTCGGTTAAATCAGGGATTGCGATATTCAGTGAAGATTCTTTATTATATGAACCTGCGACTAAATTTTCTTATTCCAGCTACGGATTTAATTTATTGAGTGCAGTTATGGAAGGCATAAGTGGTGAGCAGTTTTAAGTTTTATGCAAAATGAAGTCTTTCAGACTTTGGGCATGGTATCAACGACTGCAGATAAAAATGATAGCATTATTGTCAATCGTACCTCCTTTTACAAATTGGACTCGCTGGGAAATATTAACAATGCCCCATAGGTAGACAACAGTTACGAATGTGTAGGTGGTGGTTTTATTTCAACAACATCAGATTTAGTTAAGTTTGGTTTTGCTCATATGACTCCGGATTTCCTCTCTGAATCGATACTGCATGAATTTGTTACTTCTCAAGTACTTCATAATGGTGACAGCACAGGTTATGGTATTGGGTGGTTCGCCATTAAAAATGGTCGGCTTACAGGATATGGTCATGGCGGTGGTTCAGTAGGAGTTATTACTTCATTCAGTGTTTATCCAAAAGAAAAATGGTCGTGGTGATTTTGTCAAATTCTTCAGATACACGTTATGGCAATGTTCCCGAGCGCTTAGCAATACTGTTTGCCTGAGCGAAAAATACAAATGCTGAAGGCTAACAGCACAATAAAATTAAAATTATTTTAATTGATTCAAAAGTTGTTCGACAAGCAAAGACAGCTCATTCATTGCCTGTTTAGGGTCCTGAATAGGTAAATCCCCAACTTCAAAAAATTGAATTTTATCGACTTGGTGATTAAACCGTGACTCGAGCATAGGTCTGTGCTCTTGCTCACTTAAGGCAATGATATGATCGTAGGCATGAAAATCATTCTCATCTATTGGAATTGGATACCTAGCTAGATTTCTTCCATTAATTTTTCTTGCTTCAAGAGCTTCTATTACATGCTTTGAAACTGGGCCTAAATTATCAGGATTAGGCATATTTTGAGACAATCCTCTTGAAAAAGCTTGCCACTTTAAACCTTTTACCCTGGCCAGATGATTGAAATATTCCTCTGCAAATCTACTTCGATAATAATTACCGGTACACAAAAAAAGTATTTTTCGCATCCTATATAATGTGAACGCATTTATTTCGCCAAATTAAATTATTTAAAATCATGCATTCTTACTTAAGATATTTTTGTGTTACATAATTTACAAAAATGATTTATTTGTAAGTAAATATAAGCTGTATAGTGAATATTATTAAATCCAATTTTTATTAAAAGGGTGTCTTTTTCTCAATCAACAGGATCTATCACCTTTTTTTATTATCATCGTTAACTCGTTTTTCGCAACGATAATAGCAACTTTTGAAATTCCATTTTAAAATAATTTAGACTTTTCAAGGGTGATGAGAAAGTAGCAAAATTTTAATTTAGTACTTGCAATATCATCACAATCTAAGTCGCGATACTTTTCCCTGCAGACATTTAGTTAACAGGAATTGCCATTATTTCTTGTTATTTTCTAAAATCAAATAAGTAATATTTACTAAATTACTGACTTATAGTCTGTTTTATTTTAGTTTATTGCCTGATAACGCTACATGTATAATTATTAATTTATAACCATGACACTCCAATCCCTTCAGCCAAACCGGCAGATAATTGTCGCTTTTATCACCTTGATAGTTGTCGCTGTTTTATTTGCCTATTACTTTCTCGTTCACACAAAAAACCAGGAAAGCCGACTAATCCATCAGGCATTTAATAATTTAAATACACTTTCTAAGGGATTTCACGATAACCTGGAAAGCCACAGGACTGCCATCGAAAATTTGTTAAAAGGGAATAGTGAGTTATTATTCGCTACCTATGATTCTCTGTTAAATGAATATGAAGTAGAATATCAAAGGAAATCCGATAGCCTGAGAAGAGAAATGAATTTCATATCAAAAATCATGGATTATAGAAGACTCTACTACGCTCATATTAGTTCAAGAAGAGAGATTGAAAATAATGTCCTGGAAAGATTACGCGACATCATACCTGAAACTGATGCCTATAAATTGGTGAATATCCAACGGATTAGCCAGACTGATGCCAAGGATACAACTATAAATGTAAATGTAAGGGTAGGTAACGGTAAAATAATTTTCACTTCAACTATTAATCGAAAAAAGGATAATAAAAATGAATATTTCAAATTACAGTTTAACAGCGATTTGGCCTCATTTATTTCCTCCACATTTAATGACAGAATATTCAGCCAATTTATGCTGATTTCCGATGACAGTATGGTATATCAGACAATGGATTATAAGTTTAAGGCATTCAAATACGATACCTTAAAGAAGCTTAATCGGGAGATCAATTACCTGAATAATATCGTAAGAAATTTTGTCCAGGATGGCAGTACAAGCAATGTGGTCACAGATGAGTCGCTGATTAGTAAAGCTTTATCAGCGCCTAATCTTTACGATATAAACATTTCTGAAACAAGGTATAAATTATTTTTAAATCAATTTGAAGTCAATGGTGTTTTTTGGGTATTGGGAGGTTTTATGGATGCTGATTTATATAATCAGCAAATACGGGCAGTTGAACCAGCAATCTTACTCATAGCAATCACAGTCCTTTTGTTTATTCTATTGGCAAGTCAAATAATAAAGCTGGTCATATCCAGTGAGTTTGAACAGTTTTTTATCAGGAATATTATAATTTCAGTCATCTCCTTAACCATTGGTTCAAGCATACTTGTTATCGGATTAATGAGCACTATTTCTTATTGGGCAGAGGACCGGAACCTGAAGGACCGGGAACTTGAGATCTTAAATGATAATATAAGGCAATCCTTTTCCACCGAACTCTCAGAGATTATCGATTATATTCAATTATCTGATGATACTATATCGCACCGCAATTGGTTATCACCCCCGGCAAGAATGGCAAGGCAGGTATTTTCAGATTCTTACAACATAAAAGGAAAGTACAACGAAAGATATGATAATACCTATTGGATCAGCAGGGCAGGCAATGAGATTATTCAGGTATATGAATCAATTAAACCCGTATCTTACCTAAACCTCAAGGGGAGGGAATACTTTCAGGTGATTCGCGATGGTGATGGATATATATATGATAATGCTCCTGAGAACCAGCCAATACGTTTTTATTTTCAACCCCTAAAATCCTGGGTCACGGGAAAGAAAACAGTTGTTGTGTCAATACCAAGTTCAGGAAAGAACTTGAATAATGAAAAAGTACCAATTGTGGCCGCAATGGCTACACAGTTTCGTTCCCTGCAAAATTGCCTGTTGCCTTTTGGTTATGGATTTGCCCTGATTGACGCTTCGGGAGCAGTATTATTTCATGATGACGATAGGCTGAGTTTAAGTGAAAATTTTATACAAGAATGTTCAGAAGTAAATGAGATAAAATCGGCAATCTTATCGCGATCCGATTCCAGAAATTCGGTGACCTATCACAATAGAAAATATAGAATTTATTTGAGCCCGATTGATAATATGCCGCTATATCTTGTCACCTATCATAACAGGGAATATTTCAGATTGCCAGGTGTTTTAATATTTTACTATACCATTCTGTTTTCATTGATCGGGTTGATTTCAGTTGGTTTTTGGGTAATTTTTTTGTATGTATTCAATTATCATGGCTCAAAACTAAAATTTAAAGGACTTATTCTTAACTGGGCAGTTCCAAATAGTAAAAAATTATCCTGGTACTGGAAAACTGCAATTGTCAATCTTATTACCTTAACGATAACATGTATCGCCGTTATTTTTTTCGGGAAAACCTTAACCAATAAATTTTTACTACTATTTCTGGCTTGCAACTTTGTGTTCCCAGTGAATTATATTATGCTTAAGAAAGGTCCTGACCTCAGCAACGGGAAATTAAGTATACAAGGTTTTTTTCTCAACGGCCTAAAAGACCGTGTTATTATTGCCTTCCTGATTATTTTAGTGATGTTCAATATATTTCTTTGGTATGTGAATTATGGATTGAGATTAAATCTTTTAATTTACCAGATAGCTCTAATATTAATATTATTTATCCCATTCTATTTATACAGGGTTAAATCGATTAAATCTTTATATAAAAAATTATTGGAGGTGGATCTGGCACATGCTTATACTGCTTTCACTATTTCCTGGCTCACCCTCGTTTCGATAATTCCTTCCATATTTTATTTCAATATAGCCAATGAGAATGAAATGAATATATGGAAAAAATTTGATCAGCTCCAGTTGATCAGGAAGCTCAATACCAGAAATGTCGATCATACAGATATTGGAAAAGTTGACCGTGGTATTTATATAGTGCTAAATATGGAGGAAACACTCCATAAAACAGGTGACGAAAGTAAACGAAAAGAATCGAAACTTATAAATACAATATTTTACCACTTACGACCGCCAATAGTGGAGCTGGCTGACCTGACAAAAAGTTTTATACCTGATGATCAGGGAGCAAAACAGGGTTGGGATTTGAGTATCCTGGAAAATGGTAATTCAAATTCACTGCGAATTAATTATAAATATCTTGGAGATAGTTCGGAAGTGAATATTCTAAAACCCCAAAATTTGTCTCAGATAAATAAGTACTCGGATCCACAAACCTGGAAATTCTTAAAAAAGCTTATTATTACTGTCTTTATTGTAATACTGTTGGTGGTAAATTATTTTCTGTTATACTACCTGCTTAATAAAATATTTGGCTTTAAATTTCTCATTTCAAATGGATTAGTTTCCTCAACACGTGAACAAATCGTTTCCTCTGCTAGGTGGAGGAATGATGTTTTTGTCGTCGGATTGCCAGCACCCGATTTAGATGAGCTAAAACAAACGATAATAAATTTAAAAGAATACGATAAAGATTCGCAATCTGATAAATCAGATACAGATGACCAAAAATCAAAGATTAAAGTTCTTTATATAGATCTTCAGGAACGTGATAATATTAATATCGATGAACTAACCTTAACAGGGAAAAATATGGTGGTGATTGATCATTTTGAATACTCATGCAATGATCTCTCTAAATTGCGGCAAAATCTCTCATTTGTGGAAAAAATTAAACATGAAGGGAAGCAAATAATCATATTTTCAAATATCAGCCCAAGACAGGTCGAACGAATTTATAAAAGGTTAGCACAATCAGTCAATAAGCGAATCCAGGAAGGAAATATGGATTATTTAAACGATGAGGATTTGTGGGCGAAATTATTGAGTACCTTTCATGTATTGCATTATAAACTTGCCGAGTATAAACTTACAAAGCAGTACATTCAACAGGATGAGCAGGATCCGCTTAAAATTCAATTAGCCGGTTTAATTGAAGATGAATTGAGCGTGTCAACATATTTTAGGAATATTGAACACCTGGTCTATCAAAAATATCTCACACTCATTGAACAATCTAAAGGGAGAAAGATAGATCAAGACTATATCGAAAAGTTAAAAGAGGAAATGATTCTGTATATCCAGGATATTGCTCAATCATACTATTTTGCCCTATGGGGCACGTGCTATAAAAAGCAACGTTTTCTGCTTTACGATCTTGCTTACGATGGCATTGCCAATTTTAAGGATGGCGCTACGGTTTTGTTTTTACTGAAAAAGGGCATTTTAAAATTTGATAACGGGATCCATATCATGAACAATAGCTTCAGGCACTTTGTGATTGATGCTATAGGCGAGGAAGATGCCCTTGCTATGCGGAGAGAAATGGAACGCGGCGGTACCTGGAGTTCAACCAAAATCGTGCTGATCATAGTGGCAATTTCATTGGTTATTTTTATCATTTTAGTCAATAAAGGATCCATAAATCAATTGACTGCAATAATTACTGGAATTGTAGCCCTGGTCGGGGCACTTTTCAGGTTGCTGAGCTTTAGTTCAGGTTCATCAGCATTGGATAGTCAATGATGATCATAATTAATTACGCATAAGGTATTCAATAGCGCATAGTATCTAAAGGATTGTAAGCCTTGCTGGATATTTTAGGGTCCTTGCCAGAACTTTTTCATCCCCAAGAGGTCGGAAAAATTGCCTTGCGCGGTAAGCAACAATCGTTGATGTTATATACGGTCTAATCTGACTAAATCAATAATTGATATAGACAACATTTGACCCCATATTTATAAAATTGAGTGTCCTGAAATATGAAATGCCCCAAATGTAGTTGGTGAAATTATAGTAGCACCAGTTAAGGATCGATCCATGGGGAAATATCATCGGTTGAATATATAATCCTGAATTTATATTAAAGGATTAAATATTACTGGCATTTGGTTACATATTACTTATTATAAATGCTTGAGGATAAATGATTCTTTAAATAGACATTGGATAATAAACCATCAAATTAATCCTTCCTTTTCCAGAGAATCTTTGATCCTTTTGTGATAATTCCAGAACTTCTTTTCGATATCATCCACCAGCTTATGGAAGTCTGGGTGATCACGAATGTTATCCATCAGTGGTTCCGGCTCGAGAAATAGTATCAGCCAGTAGTAATAATCTTCCTGCTCGGAAAATATCCTGAGCTGTTCTATCGCTTTTTCCGTTTCCCCAATGTAGGAGTAATATGCAGTCAGGCTAAGGTGTTTGTAAATAGTCCGATCATTCTGTGCATACTCAAAATACTCATTAATATATTTTTTGGCCCTATCCTCGTAGCCAAGCTTGGACATGGTCAAGGCTATTTTGCCATTTTCACCAGCGAATATGTTCAGATTGTATGAGTCCCTGATTTCATTGATTTTGTTAAAATATATATAGGCGGTCTTGAAATCTCTTAAAAAGTAGTTAACTATTCCGTTATCCCGCAATACTTCGAGGTTCGTACTATCCATAGCTAAAACTTCCTTCAGATCCTGCTTCAATTTGTTTAGATCTCCACTTTTAGCAAACTGGATATAGGCCTGGATATGCTTTGCATATTGGTTCTGAGGATAATAATGAAGGGATTTTCGTATATAATAATCACCTTCTTCCAAAAATCCAGACTGAACAAATGCATTGCTGATATGGAGGTAGCTGAAGCTTGCTGTCATCGAATCATAAACCGAAATATCAATATCAATTCCTTTCAAGGCATATTTGAGATATTTCTCAGTATTTGGCATATAATTCCTGTACAGCTCAACCAGGAAAATATATACCAGGTCATTGTTCGGGTTATATTCCAGGACCTTCTCAAAAAAACTTTCAGCCAACTCATATTCCTTGTTTTGCATATAATACAAACCTTTGGCGATTAGACTTTGAGGTAATTTGTCATCATATAGTAAAGCCTGATCTGCATAATGATTGATGAGATCAGGATACTCTTTGTTAGCTTTTCCTTCATCCAGGTAAAAATATGAGATGGCGATAGCAGCGTATGCCCGGGCAAATTCCGGATCATGTTCAATCGCTTTTTTAAAATACGATATACCTTTATTCAATATTTCAGGATCCCGTGATGAGGTTAGCAGATCCAATCCTTTTAAAAAGAAATCATATGCTACCAGATCCTCGGTGGGAGCTTTATTAATTCTTTCTTCTTCTTCAGGAGTAATGATCACCTGGATCTGATCAATAATATTTCCAGCAATTTCCTTTTGGAGGGTAAATACATCACTGGCTTGCCTGTTATATTCCTCTGCCCATAAATGTTGATCTGTTCCAGCCTCAATAAGTTGGATATGAAGAAGGATCTGATCGCCGATCTTTTGACCACTCCCTTCGATCAAATATTGAACATTCAATTCCTTCGCAATCTCAGGACTGGTTTTTGGACTGTTCCTGTATTTTTCAACAGATGTCCTGCTGATCACTCTGAGGTCTTTGATTTTCTGGAGGTTATTCAGGGTGGATTCCATCAATCCATTGATAAAATAGACATTAGAGGAATCATTGCTATCATTTCTGAATGGCAATACCGCGATAGACTTTTTGCCAGAATATGCATTTGCTGAGATTTTAGCTTTGGAAGGTCCTTTCAAAACATCTGTTGTCAACAAAAAATACCCGATTACCGCTACCAGTATAGGCAACAATAACCAAATGATGCCGACTTTTTTTCTATTCAATTCTGGTTCCTGCTCTTTGTCATCACTCTGAACCCTTACCTTCCCAGAAAGCTTTGTTTTATCAGGAACAACCAATCCAGGATTGCTGATTGCGAATATTTCCATGGGTTTATCCACGTTTTTCAACTCAAAGGTGCCCATGGATTCAGTCTGAATACCCGTCTGATTTTTAACCTCGTCGTATACCTTCTCAGAAATAAACACGCTATGCGCAGATGCCAGGGATTCAATACGTGAGGCTACATTCACACCATCCCCAACAATACCATCTTCTGAAAATAAAATATCTCCTGTATGGATTCCTATTCGAACCGGAATCTTTGGTTCTTCTCCAAATGCCAGTTGCATTTCTATCCCACATTTCACGGCATCAATAGCGCTATGAAAGGTACTCAGGGTGCCATCTCCATAATATTGAAGGATTTTACCATTGTGCAGTTCCGTAACTGAATTAAAGACTTCTCTATGACGATTTCTGAACCTGATAGCCTTTTCTTCATCTTGCTGCATGAGGGCCGTATAACCCTCAATATCAGTGAACATGATGGCAGCCAGTTGATGCGTTTGCTCCCTGACTTCCCGATAATCGGTGCCGCCGCTTGTGCGCTTTCCTACTTCGCCTGGTGGATACCCATATTCTTCCCTGAAGCATTTGATGAAATATGAGGTGCTGCTAAATCCAACTTTATATGATACTTCTGAAACAGTGAGTGAGGTTTTCTTTAGCATTTCCATAGCTTCCTGCAACTTGACCTGGCGGATAAACTGGCTCGCGGATACATTGGTGTATTTCTTAATTCTCCTCAAGAGGTTAGACCTGCTCATACCGATCTCAGCAGCCAGCTCAGAAACTCCAAACATCTCGTCCGAAATATTTTGCTTGATAACATCCTGAAGCTGACTCAAAAAATCATTTTCCATGGCAACAGCACAAAAAGTAGAATAAAAAGTATTTGATAAAAGTAGGAATATTTGTTTACAATCCCGAACCCAGTTTGAATTAACAAATTCATTGGCTGGTCATGGCATTTGCGTCATAATTTATATGCATGCAACATAATTTATATTATAGCTCCAAACTTCATACTATTCGATTGTTTTTTGATTAGTGGCGCGCTGATGTTTAATAGAACTTTACATCATTCAATTTGATGTAAAATCATAAAACAAGACGAAATGAAAACGCGAATTTATTTTCTGGATAACCTAAGGACATTTCTCATATTTCTTGTGGTATTACTCCATGCCGGAATATCTTATTCCTATGGGATGGATTCATTTTGGGTGGTTATTGATCCCAACAAAAGCGAACCAATCGGCCTGATAAATATGTACCTGGATCTCTTTGTTATGTTTATCATGTTTTTTATCTCGGGGTATTTTATACCTTCTTCTGCAAGGAATAAAGATTTGTTGGAATTTATCAAATCGAAATTTAAAAGGATCATGGTGCCCTGGATAATTGCAGTGTTTACTTTAATTCCAGCTTATAAAGCCCTTTTTCTTTTCTCAAGAGGACTGCCACAGGAGGAATGGTATTCCTATTTCATCTTTTTCCAGCGAGCTGGTACAGACCTGAGTTTTTATCCAAATCATCCAACCCAGAGCTGGCTGTGGTTTTTGCCTGTATTATTCATGTTCCATTTGATTTACCTGGCTTTGTCGAAAACTAATCTATCAACCATCAAAATTTCTTTAAAAGCAGGGGTTATACTGACATTCCTGATCGGTGTGATTTATAGTATGACAATTTCTGTTATTGGTCTAAAAGGGTGGTTTCATTCCCCTATATTGGATTTCCAGCGGGAAAGGCTACTCGTATATTTTATGGCTTTTCTTTTGGGTGCTTTATGTTATAAACTAAAAGTATTTGATACCAACGAGAAAAATACGACAAATTACATTTTATCCAATATCGTGCTGACGATCTCCCTGGGTATTTTTACGGTTGTAGCGTTGAACTTCTTCTTCAATATTATCGAGCCTCAACGAAATCATTTTATCATTTCTGAGACAGTTGACAGGATTGTATATTATAGTACAGCACTTCTTTCCATGCTGACATTTTTACACGTATTTATTCATGCATTCAGGTTCAATTTCAACAAAAGTAACTGGTTGATGGACCAATTGAATAAAAGTTCATACTCCGTTTATATCATTCATATGATTGTCCTTGGTGTTATTGCATTAACGATGATCAATCTGCAAATTTCTGGTTTTATCAAATTTCTCATGCTGACTATCTTCACATTTACTTTAAGTAACAGTATTATGTTCATTTATCATCGCTGGTTCCAGCAAAATATCTCACTTAGGCTTACGACATTCGCTATACTGGTAGTCGCTTTATTTGCTTTTATACAATTTGGGAATAAGGTAAGAGTACAAGGAGAAATCAAGGAGTCTGAAAATTCAAAAACAGTGAAACCACTATTACCTGCAATTGGGCTTCATGAGGCTGTAATACGGGATGATTTGCCAACGGTCATGCAACACATCGCTGCCGGATCGAATCTGGATGAACCAGATGCTGTAGGAGGTTCAAGTCCATTGATCACAGCAGCAGTTTTTGGTAAGACTGAGATTGGTTTGGCGCTAATTGATGCCGGTGCAGATGTTAACTTTCAAAACAATGAAGGATCTACTCCGCTACACACGGCTGCATTTTTCTGCCGCAGGGAGATTGTCGAGGCACTTCTGGCTAACAATGCAGATTCAAGTATAAAAAACAATGCAGGCTCCACCGCCTTGGAATCTGTAGCCGGACCATTCGAATCTGTAAAAGGTTTTTATGACTATTTTAGAAAAGCATTTGGTCCGTTGGGTCTGAAACTGGATGATGAGAAGCTTAAAATAACCAGGCCAGTCATCGCGGAAATATTGAGCAAATATAATGACCAGTAGTTGCTTTTGCCTAATCCTGGAATTCACGATAAAAATGAAAAAAATTCTGCTGATAGTTGTTGTCCTTTCGATGAGCATCCTTAGTTGTGCAATCGAACCACATAGCCACTATTCCTATCGAGCGCCGCAAGATATACATGATGGACTACAGGTAGGATCACTTGAAGATATGGGTATAAGAACAAGTCTGATAGAAAGTGCGGTTAACAGTATACTTGACGGTAAATTTAAGGGAGTGCACAGCATACTCATATATAAGGAAGGCAAACTGGTACTTGAAGAATATTTCCAGGGGCATCAGTATAAATGGGATGGTCCTTCCCATCATGGTGAATTGGTGACCTGGAACCGCGATATGCTACACAACATTCACTCCGATTCCAAAAGCATTACTTCGATTTGTATAGGTATTGCCATCGATCAAGGATTCATACAAAATGTGCACCAGTCAATTTTTGATTATCTACCGGAATATCAGCACCTCAAAACTGATGGAAAAGTGAAAATCACGATAGAACACCTGCTTACCATGACCTCAGGACTGCAGTGGGATGAATGGGGTGCACCACTTAGTAGTGTAGAAAATGATATTATCGGATTGTGGTTCAATTGTCAGGACCAGGTTGCGTGTATTCTGGAAAGACCATTGGTTTCTGAGCCTGGGAAGAGTTTCACGTATTCAGGAGGTAATGTGATCGTTTTGGGAGAAATTATTAAACAAGCCACAAAAATACCGATTGATGATTTTTCTAAAAAATATTTATTCGAACCACTGGGAATTGATTCTTCTTTTTGGTCTGTTCAGTATCCTAATGGAGTTATTGAAGCCGCGGGTAGTCTTATGATAACACCCAGGGCGATGATAAAAATTGGCGCTACCTTGCTGAATGATGGAGTTTGGGAAAATAAACAAATAATCTCGAAAGTATGGATTGAAAAAAGTGCGACGATTTATGGCAATATTCAGGGAATCAACATCCCAGGTGAGCCGTCTGGAAGAAATGGTTATTCATATTCATGGTGGATAAAAACACTCAATCATGCAGGTAAAAAAATACACATGTTTTCTGCCGGTGGTTGGGGAGGTCAGCATATAATGGTTATCCCGGAGCTGAAAACAGTCGTCGTATTTACAGGTGGTAATTATGTAACCAAAAGATTTCCTTTCAAGATCTTAACCAGGTTTATTATTCCAACCCTGGATTAATACAATTTGATAAAGACGACCATTTCAAAATCAGCAGACCGGCAATTTCGAGGACGTAATAGACCAAAATTTTTAACTGCAGCAGAATTTTCTGATCTGGGGAAAAAAACTGCCTTAATTGACAAATGGTACTTGAATCAGCTGAACAATTCCAACATGTAATCAAAACATTTAAGGCTGATCAATTCCTTGAATAGAACATTATAAAACTGAAAAATTTACTCTAAATTAAAAGTTGAAGACAGATTTTTCAATATTGAAGAAGATCCTTCATTATGCTCTATTCAGGTCAAAATATTGCACCAAATATACCTAGTAAAATCTTTTTACTTCCTTCATTGAATTGACTGAAAATCATTAAATTAGCATGAGAAAAGAGATATAACCAATGGGCAAAAAGCTGGTGATTAGGATGCTGATTTTGTTTCCTGCTTTTATATGTATTTTTTTATTTCTGCCGGCGGGCTCATTTAGATATTGGGAAGCGTGGATTTATTCCTTTGCAATTTTTATCCCAATGACAATTACAGTGGTATACCTGGTTAAAAATGATCCTGCTCTATTGGAGCGTCGTATGAGGTTCAAAGAAAAAGTTGAAAAGCAGGAAACCATAGTTCGCCTGGCCAGGTTGCCATTTATTCTTGGTTTTCTGATCCCGGGCTTTGATTATCGTTACAACTGGTCGGAGGTGTCACCTGTTCTCATCATCATTGCTAATGCACTGGTTTTTCTTGGATATTTATGGATATTTTTTGTATTCAGAGAGAATAGTTATACTTCCCGAATCGTGGAAGTAGAAGAAGGGCAAAAAGTCATAACGACAGGTCCGTATTCAGTTGTGCGTCATCCAATGTATTCGGGAATGATTATCATGTTTTTATTTACACCACTGGCTCTTGGTTCCTGGTGGGCACTGGTTGTATTTATATTCCTGCCTTTGGTGTTGGTTTTGAGGATCCAAAATGAGGAACAGGTATTGCTTAACGATTTACCAGGTTATCAGGAATATTGCCAAAAAACACCTTATCGGTTAATCCCCTATGTATGGTAACAAACAACGAAAAACTTCGGCCGACTCGACCAGGAGACACTTTGGGGCTTCCATGAAGGGATGTTTTGAAAAATGAATATCCTGTACCAGGAAGAACCAGCTACCCATTAATGTACGATAGAAACAAACAAGATAAACCTGCCTTAAATGCTGTTTTAGGCATTCCGAAAAATGAATGAGTTGCATTTATTTTGAAAAGTAGATACATGCTATATTACAGTATTGCACTTGGTTTCCTGATACCACTATTTTTTATAGCTCGATATGGTTTATTTATGAATGAAAAAATAAAAATATTGGCCGGGCTATTACTATCGCACAACCAAAACCACTATTTTTATATAGGTTCATGGATAAATTATCCACAAATAATACAGCATAAAAAAAATGATTCGGTTCATTATTGTCAGCGTACTAAATGGTTTTTTATTCGGTATACTTGATGGAATAATTCATGCAAATCCTTACGCCCAAAGGTTATTTGAGGTGTACAAGCCAATTGCGAGAGATTCAATCAATGCACCTGCAGGTATAATTATTGATATTATTTATGGCTTTGTGATGGGTTTTGTCTTCTTACTTTTATACAAGGCATTACCTGGAAATACAGGTATAATTAAAGGCTTATCATTTGGTTTAATTATATGGTTTTTTCGTGTACTGATGAGCGTAATATCAACCTGGATGATGTATAAAATTCCTGTAGTTACCTTAATGTACATCACATTAACTGGTTTTATAGAAATGATCATCATTGGAATTGTTTATGGTGTATTTCTCAAACCTGGTAATATATAGCCTAATGGACATACTTTTGTCGGGTTTGCTCCGAATGGTAATTATTCAGGTTAAATGGAAAAGCAATTAATGACAGAACTTAAGTTTAGGCCTTTCCCAAATTTGAATTCTGATCGGCTGGTGGTAAGAAAGCTCGTTTCAAACGACAAAAACGAAATCTACTCGTTTCGATCTGATGAGCAGGTTAATGCCTTTATTCAAAGGCCAAATCATACAAATATTAAAAGCTCAGCTGAATTTATTGATAAGATAAACAAGGGGATTGACGATGGAAAATGGGTCTATTGGGCAATCACCCTTAAAAACATACCTGAACTAATTGGCACCATATGTCTGTGGAATTTTTCTGATGATTATAAAATTGTAGAAATAGGCTATGAATTACTCCCTTTGCATCAAAATCAGGGGCTAATGAGTGAAGCAGTCAAAAGTGTCATAAATTATGCATTCGAAATATTGAACATAAAACGAATTGAAGCGTATTCACATAGGGAAAATATATCTTCTCGTAAACTTCTTGAACGTAATAAATTTAAACTGGATCCAACAAAAAAAGATCGGAGTAATCCTGATTATGTTGTTTATTTTTTAACGAACAGGTAAGTGGATGTTTAATAATGAATTAATAAGTTGTAATGGTACTGCCTGGCAAATACCCGATTCACCCAATCTTATTTTATTCAGGGAAGATTGCCGGCTATATTACCTGGTTAACGTATTTATTTGCTATAACCGGGATCTATCCTTTACATATTGAGGCATTATCATTATTTGCATGGTTTTCATATGTATTGGGTACTATTGGGCTGGTATGTTTTATCCTGAGCATGATTTCCCTTGGAAAATCAACAAGATTAGGTTTGCCTTCCGGCAAGACGGCATTAAAAACTGGGGGAATGTACAGCATTTCCAGAAATCCCATGTATGTTGGTTTCGATCTTTTGACGATTTCATGTATGTTCTATATGTTAACTTTCTGGGTTTTCGTACTGGGAGTATACAGTATATTAATTTATCATTTTATTATACTCGGTGAGGAAAAATACCTGGGAACCATTTTTGGTAACGAATACAAAAAATATAAAACTAAAGTGAGGAGATACGTATAGAAAAATAAAAGGAGTGGTCATGAAACATAAATTTTTTTACATGTCTGGTATTCTTACACTATTGTGGGGAACAGCACATTTATTCCCAACAGCAGGGATTGTGGAAGATTTCGGAAATATCTCTCATGATAACAAGTTGATCATAACGATGGAGTGGATTGTTGAAGGCATGACGTTGATCTTTCTGGGCGTACTCACAATCATCATAACAAAAACAGATACTGAAAGTAAGCTGGCTAAAAGTATATTAAAGTTAATAATAGGCATGCTTTTCTCCTTAGCCATCCTATCCGTTTGTACTGGGTTTTGGGTGGATTTTCTCCCATTCAAGCTCTGTCCAATGATTTTTTCAATATCAGCAATATTGATTATCCTTGGGATGAAAGTCAAATCAGGTGGGAATTCGTAAATGAATATATTATTCATGAATATTAAGACTTTTTTAGTAACATCAATTGCAGCAAGTTTTTCGATGTTTATTTTTGCCGGATTATGGCACGAGTTGGCTATGGCAGCATTTTATGAATCTGAAACACACGCCACTCATGGAGGTACTGGCATTATATTCCTGGCCTATCTGGTCCTTGGAATATTGATGACATATTTTTATTATCTGGTATTTAAAGAGAAGCAACCTTGGAAATCAAACTTAAAATTTGGTATACTAGTGGGATTATTATGGGTATTTCCTCATGAACTGGCCATGGCCGGCGCGCATGATACCTCCATTTTATATGTCATCGAGAATGCTATTTGGCATATGGTAGAGCAGGGAATAGGAGGGATTACGTTGGGGGTTGTTTTTTGGAATGTATCCATAAAATGAACACTTAATTTTCAAACATTGAATCTCAGTTCAAATTAACCTACCTTCAATTAAAACAATATACATATTATACATATGATCATGCGAAAATACATCTCCCTCTTATTTTTTATTATATTTTTTTATGGTTGTCAATCGCATTTACCAAATGAAAAGGACACTACACAGGACTTTCCACTTTACGGATTTTGGTATCAACAACCTTTACGCATTCTACAGACGGTATTACGTCAACCGGATGCCGCTGATTATGATGTAGATAGCGTTGTACAATACATGCAGCAAGTGCATGCCAATGTATTGGTGATCAACGGAGGAGGTATAGTCGATTATTTCCAGAATACACTTACTTTAGCTAACATAAATCCATATATCGGGAAGCGCGACCTCTTGGCAGATATTGTGCATGGGTGCCATGCGGCAGGGATCAAGGTGATTGCCAGGGTTGATTTTCGTGGTGTGGAGAAAGAACGATACGAACTACATCCGGATTGGTTTGCACGCGATGAAAAAGGAGAGCCCATTATATTAAATTATACAACACCAGGTTTGTATGCTCCCTGCTATAATGGGTATTATCGAAATGAGCATGCAATAGAATTTATTTCCCAGCTATTAGAAAAATACCATGTGGACGGCATCTGGCACAATGCTGTGAATTTTCACAACATCTGCTATTGCGAAAGGTGTCAGGAATTGTATTTTAAAGAATTTCAGAAAAAAATTCCCATAAAGGATAGTCCGGAAGAGGAATGGGAAACCTACTATCGTTGGAATGAAAAAATGGCCGGTAACCAGCTGGCAAAAATGCGTGCTACCGTCAAAAAATACGGCGAAGATAAAAGCTACGCCGCTGAAGTTTTTGATATGTATCGGGTGGAGCAACAGAAACACGCGGGGATTAACTTATACAGTGCGGCGGAGTATTTTGACTTTCTGGTTACAGTTAGTTTTATTGCAAATAACAGCTTTCCAGTAGATTATAAGGATATTTACTATCCTTCTGCCATTGTGAGGTTTTTGAAATCTCTTGAACCAAATAAACAACCGGTTATCCTCTTCGGGGGTAATGGCACAGAACATCGATATATCTATGATCCACCTTTGGACTCCAGGTTGTGGTTGTGGGAGACAGCTGGCACCGGGGGTGGATTCTGGAATTGCTATTTCAATGGATCTTTTCCGGGTAATACCCTTGACAGGCGAAATGCAAACCTGGCTCGTGATGCATATCAATATATTTTTAATAATCAAGCGTTGATACAGGATTTACAACCTGTGACAGATTTGGCCATTTTCTACTCCAAAGCTTCTGGTCAGCAGTTGGGAGATGATGATTTTTCCCAGCCACTTAAAGGTACATTCAGGTTACTCGAAGAAGGGCATTATCAATATGGATTTGTTTCAGACCGTGAACTGACTGTCGAGAAATTGAATAAATTTAAGGTTTTAATCATGCCCAATGTTGCATTCTTGAGTGATGAGCATGCAGACTTGATCCGGGAATGGGTTTCAGCAGGAGGGAAGCTTATTGCCACATATCAAACGTCACTATTTGATGAATTAGGCAAGTCCAGGTCTGATTTTGCCCTGGGAGATGTATTTGGTGTGCAATTCGAAGGAAGTGTAGTTGATACAGAAACGGACTGTTACCAGAAGATCATCACACGAAATACAATTCTGAAAGGATTTGAACAGACTAAATTACTCCATAACAGTGGAAAGACGGTGATGGTAAAACCTGCCAAGGAAGCTTCTGTAATCACCGGGTATTTACCAAAGATCAATAATCAACCCCCGGAAAATGCGTTTCCCCGGTCATGGGATTCCAAAAATCCAATTGTCGTAACGAATGACTATGGTAATGGAAAAGTGATATATTTCGCCAATGAAGCTGCCAGGTTAAACTACACAATTGGCCATCCTGATTATCGGGATTTGCTGGAAAATTCGATTGATATGTTGCTGGATGGACATAAAGTGATAAAGACAAATGCCCCGGCCAGTGTGCATGTGTATTTAAATCAAAATGTCAATGATTCGGAAACATTTCAGCTTTCCCTTGTAAATACGTCATCCTCTACGCATCGCCCGCTCAGAGATTTGGTGCCTGTTTCTGGGATTGAGGTTTACCTGCCTTTTGATGTCAAATCATTCAAGGAACTATTTGCGGGTAAAGTAAAAATTAAGCTGAAGGGTAGCACACTTTATATCGATAATCTTGAAGAGTTCTGTTCGATCGTATTGGTCAAATAAAGTGATATGTTGAGAAGGATTTTTGTCGAGGGTTTTTAATCATTTTCGCTTTATTGAACCCAGCCACGAGCCAATACCTCTGCGGCTTGGAGTTTCGGTCAAAATGCCAGTTTCACTGGCTTTTTTTACTGATTCGACGGTATAAAATGCCTGGGGAATATACGCATTGAATTTGTCAATCAATCCATTGAGCTGGTCACGCTTTACGACACTAAATAATAAATTTTCCTTCCCTTCGGATGATTCTCCTGATATTACCGTATATCTAAGTTGATTGTCCTTCATGTACTTCAAAATTTCATCAAGGTTTTCAGCTGTAATAGCCCTGACTACGACTTTTCCCAGGGCAAGGCGTTCTTCAATGAGCATGCCTACCAAAATCCCCATGGCAAATCCACCTGGATACGCCAGGTAAGAGATCCAATTATTCAGATGTTGAAAGATCTGGCCTATAGCTACAAGCCAGATCAAAGATTCGAAAAAACCAAGCAGAGTAGATATAATTTTTTGTCCACTCATTACAAAAATGATCCTGACTGTATTGATGGACACATCTGATACCCGTGCCAGAAAGATTAAGATCGGTAATAAAACATAGCTAAATATAGTTTCGTTAATTCCTAAATATTCTGTAAAAAATGATTCCATTTACGTACGAGAAGAGGAAGTTATTTCAGGTTAAATAATGATAATTATGTAAATGTGAAATTACAATGAAAAACAAAAAACCGCCCGAAGGCGGCTTAAAAAACTTTATTTTTTTGTTGCAATTTTATTGAGTGCGTCAATAAATGCTTCTGCTGATGCTGTGACAATATCCGTATTAGCCCCAAATCCATAGTAAATTTGATCTTCATGGGCCACCTGCATGTGCACTTTACCAACATCATCACTTCCCCTAGTGATAGCTTGGATGAGGAATTCTTCAAGGATCACCTTGCGTTTAATGATCGATTTTATGGCCTTGATTGCTGCGTCAACCGGTCCATTACCGCTGGCAGATGCTTCAAATGATTCTCCGGCAATGGTCAGACGTATTAAAGCTACAGGATGAAGCCCCTTGCCAGTTACAACCTGGAGATATTCAAGGTTTATCCTTCGGTCTTCTTTTTTTACATCGCCCACCAGAAGTGCAATATCTTCATCTTTGATATCCTTTTTCTTATCTGCCAGCTTCAGGAACTCTTCATAAACTTCATTCAGTTTTTCCTTATCAAGCTCAAAACCGAGAACGCTCAACCGATGTTTCAGGGCCGCTCGCCCGCTGCGGGCAGTAAGTACAATGCTCGATTCATTTATGCCTACATCTTTGGGATCGATTATTTCGTAGTTTTCCCTGTGTTTCAGCACGCCATCCTGGTGGATACCTGAAGAATGCGCAAAGGCATTTCTGCCAACGATCGCTTTATTTGGTTGAACAGGCATATTCATCAGGTTCGATACCAACCTGCTCATTTGGTAGATATTTTGTGAATTAATATTGGTATCTATATCAATTTCCTTATGGCTTCGCAGGATCATGGTCACTTCTTCCAGTGAGGTATTTCCAGCTCTTTCACCAATTCCGTTTATCGTAACCTCAGCTTGGCGTGCACCATTTAAAATACCAGCAATTGTATTTGCCGTTGCCATTCCGAGGTCATTATGGCAATGGGTAGAAATTGTAGCCTTATCAATATTTTTTACATTTTCTTTTAAAAACCTGATTTTAGCTCCATACTCATCCGGAAGGCAATATCCGGTAGTATCCGGAATATTGACAACTGTAGCCCCAGCAGTTATGACAGCTTCAATTACTCTGGCTAAGTATTCGTTATCAGTTCTGCCGGCATCTTCCGCATAGAATTCCACATCTTCAACAAATTTTTTAGCATGCTTCACAGCTTTTGTAGCACGTTCAATAATTTCATCAGGATTTGAATTCAACTTGTACTTTATATGATATGGAGATGTTCCGATACCGGTATGAATTCTTCCTTTTTTAGCAAATTTCAATGCTTCTGCTGCAACATCGATGTCTTTTTCAACGGCTCTGGTCAATGCGCAAATAGTTGGCCAGGTCACTGCTTTTGATATCTCCACTACCGAATTGAAATCACCCGGGCTTGAAATAGGAAATCCTGCTTCGATTATATCAACACCTAGTTCTTCAAGTCGCTTGGCCACTTCAATTTTTTCAACAGTATTTAACTGGCAACCAGGCACTTGTTCGCCATCGCGAAGTGTAGTGTCAAAGATATATAATCTGTCAGCCATGATTGTAATATTTTAATAATGTTATAGGAATGGAAGACATTGCATCTTCCATCCATTATTTCTAATTAATTGTTTTCGGGTCTTAATTTTCTAACGGCGGCGCCTGCTCTCCACATTTCCGATTCTCGCATTTCTTTCAATTCTTCATCCAGTTTTTCCCTGTAATCCGACTGACTATTTGAATCTATTGATTTTTGTGCTTCTTCACCGGCAGCAACGCTATCGTATAACTCTTTAAAAACCGGAGCGGTGGCATCCCTGAATTTTTTCCACCAGTCTAATGCACCACGTTGTGCTGTAGTTGAGCAATTGGCGTACATCCAGTCCATTCCGTTTTCTGCTACCAATGGGTAAAGCGACTGTGTGGCTTCTTCAACTGTTTCATTGAATGCTTCGGAAGGAGAGTGGCCCTTACTTCGTAAAAGCTCATACTGTGCGGCAAAAATACCCTGGATAGCACCCATTAGTGTACCTCTTTCACCGGTAAGGTCACTGTATACTTCTTTCTTAAAGGTAGTTTCAAACAAATAACCTGAACCAACACCAATGCCAAGGGCAACTACTTTTTCCCTTGCTTTTCCAGTATAATCCTGATGAATGGCAAAGCTGGAATTCAATCCTTTTCCTTCAACGAAGAGTCTTCTCAGGCTCGTCCCTGATCCTTTTGGTGCTACCAGCACTACGTCTACATTTTCAGGAGGGATGATTCCGGTTCTCTCTTTATACGTGATTCCAAAACCATGAGAGAAGTAAAGTGATTTTCCTTCTGTCAAATGCTTTTTGACAGTTGGCCACATCGCTATTTGTGCTGCATCTGAAAGCAGGTAAAAGATAATAGTGCCTCTTTCCAGGGCTTCTTCGATGGTAAACAGTGTTTTCCCCTCTACCCATCCATCTTTTATTGCTTTTTCATAGGATTTGGAAGGTTTTCTTTGACCAACAATTACGTTGAATCCATTATCCCGAAGGTTAAGCGCCTGGCCTGGACCCTGCACACCGTAACCGATGATAGCTATTGTTTCATTTTTCATTACTTCCCTCGCTTTTTCCAAAGGGAATTCATCGCGCGTCACTACATTTTCTTCGACGCCACCAAATTTGATTTTTGCCATTTTTTAATTTATTCCGTTATTATTGCTTAAACTATGTGTTGTTGATTTTTCTAATTCTTCCAGGAAGTGTTCTGTTTTTCGTTTTGATTTAGAAATTGAGACTCTCCCTGATCTGACAAATTCTAAAACACCATATTTTTGAAGCGTATCAAAAAGTGCAGTTGTTTCATGCTTGTGGCCAGTTTTTTCGATTACAATGTAATCTTTTTCGATCACCAGGATACGGGCATTATTTGCCCGGATAATCTGCTCGACTTCAACACCACCAATAAAAATTTCCGTTGGGACTTTATATAATGCTATTTCCTGGTAATGAATCTCATCCTCTTCGTAGACGAATGCACCGAGCACATCCACGTGTTTCCGGATCTGCTTGATTACCTTTTCCACCTGGTCTTTAGTTGTCGTAAGCACAATAGTGTATCTGCTAACTCCTGCAACTTCAGAGGCGGAAACATTGATCATTTCAATGTTTAATTTCCTTCGTGTGAAAACAATGGTGACTGTATTGAGTAGCCCAGGCTTGTCTTCTGTCAGAATTGAAAGCGTAAACTGCCTTTCAACCTGAGGATCTGTCGAATCTTGATATATATCTGTCATTTTATTAAGCTCTTTTATTATTCTAACCTGATATTTGAAACTGAATCACCTGATGGAACCATCGGAAAAACATTCTCCTCCATTTCTACCTTCACTTCAAGGAAGTAAGGCCCGTCGTGATCGTACATGGTCTGAAGTGCGTGTTGTAGATCTTCTCGTTTACTCACACGATTACATGCAATTCCATATCCATCGACAATTTTAACGAAATCTGGATTTGTCATTTCAGTGAATGAATACCTTTTTTCAAAAAATAACTGCTGCCATTGTCGTACCATACCGAGGAAATTGTTATTTAGGACAACAATTTTCACTGGAATGTTATATTGAGATATGGTCCCCAGTTCCTGTATGGTCATCTGAAAACCACCATCGCCCGCAATGGCAATAACCTTTTCTTCCTTTTGGCCTATCTGAGCGCCCATGGAAGCAGGAAGCGCAAATCCCATAGTTCCTAAACCCCCGGAAGTCACAATATGATTCGGCCTTCTGAATTTATAATACCTGGATGCAATCATTTGGTGCTGACCAACATCTGTAACCAAAATAGCCTCCCCTTTAGAAATTTCTGAGATCATTCTAACCACTTCTCCCATTTTAAGTTTTTCTCCAGTTGGGTAAAGATCATGCTTAATAACCTTGTCATACTCAATTTTATCGAGTTTTCTGAATTCTTCGATCCATTCCTTATGATTTGCTTTATTGACTTTTGGAATCAACAATTCCAACGCCTGTTTGGCATCTGCATTAATCGCCACTTCGGTCTTAATTATTTTATCTATTTCTGATGGATCAATTTCTATATGGATTACCTTTGCTTTCACAGCATATTGATTTACATCGCCTGTAACCCTGTCATCGAATCGCATGCCAATGGCTATTAAGACATCACACTCATTGGTGAGGACATTTGGGCCATAATTTCCGTGCATACCCAGATAGCCCACATAGTTTGGATGATCCGGAGGGAACGATGAAAGTCCCAATAAGGTAGATGCAACAGGTATATTGGCTTTTTCTGATAATTCAAGTACTTTTTTTTCAGCTCCTGAGATTAGTACACCATGTCCAACTAAGATATATGGTTTTTTGGCACTATTGATCACCTTTGCAGCATCCTCGATGTCACGGATGTTAATCTCCGGATATGGATGATAACTTCTTATTTTTTCACAAGGCTTGTATTCAAAATCAAGCTCTCCGAATTGTGCATTTTTGGTGATATCGAGTAAAACAGGGCCAGGGCGCCCCGTTTTGGCGATGTAAAATGCACGTGCTATGGCATCGGGGATTTCTTCCGGAGAAGTAATTTGAAAATTCCATTTCGTAACAGGCATGGAAATTCCGAGTACATCTGATTCCTGAAATGCATCTGAACCAAGCAGATGTGCCGGCACCTGTCCTGTGATACACACAATTGGAGTGGAGTCGATTTGAGCATCAGCGATGCCTGTCATCAGATTTGTTGCTCCTGGGCCGCTGGTTGCAAAGCAGACTCCCACTCTGCCAGTAACACGAGCATATCCCTGAGCAGCGTGAGCGGCTCCCTGTTCGTGCCTTACCAATAAGTGGTTGATCTTGTCCTGGTAGTGGTACAATGAGTCATAAATTGGCATTATTGCACCACCCGGATATCCAAAAATAGTGTCAACCCCTTCCTCCAGCAAAGAGAGAATAACGGCTTCTGAACCAGTAATCCTCATTTTCTTTTTGGTCTTACCAGTTGATGATTTTTGTAAAGTTTCCATCTGTCCCATAATATATTATTTTAGGTGGTCACACAACCTTCCGAGGCTGTTGATACGGTATCTATAAACTTTTTAAGTATTCCTGTTTGTGCCTTATATGGTGGCTTAATCCAATTTTTTCTTCGGTTTTCTACTTCCTTTTCAGAAATATCTACATCCAATCTGTTATTTATCGCATCTATAGTAATGATGTCTCCATTTTTTAGCAAACCGATCAATCCTCCTTCTGACGCTTCCGGTGTGATGTGTCCAACAACAAATCCGTGAGATCCACCAGAGAACCTGCCGTCTGTAATCAATGCTACATCTTTTCCCAATCCTGCACCCATAACTGCACCAGTAGGTTTAAGCATTTCGGGCATTCCGGGAGCCCCTTTTGGGCCAGAATGACGAATCACAATGACATCGCCTTTTTTTACGGTTTTTCCAATTCCTTCTATGGCTTCAAATTCATCTTCAAATACCCTTGCAGGCCCTGTGAAAACTTCTCCTTCTTTTCCTGTGATCTTTGCCACAGCACCCTCCTCTGCCAGATTTCCGTAAAGAATTTGAATATGTCCGACAGGTTTGATCGGATCACTAAATGGTCGAATGATTTTTTGGCCTTTTTCAAGATCAGCCACCATCTCAAGATTTTCTCCCAGAGTTTTGCCAGTAACCGTTTTGCAGTTACCATCCAGGTACCCTTCTTTCAGCAACATTTTCATTACACCGGGAACCCCACCAACATTGTGCAGGTCCTCGATCAGGTATTCTCCACTTGGCTTTAAATCGGCTATAAATGGTGTTTTATCACTGATGCGCTGAAAATCATCTATCTTCAAATCGACATCGATCGTTTTTGCCATAGCCAGGAGATGAAGTACGGCATTTGTTGAACCTCCAAGCGCCATTGTCAGTGATATGGCATTTTCAAATGCAGCCATGGTCATAATATCTCTTGGTTTTAAATCAATTTCCAAGAGGTGCTTAATTGCCTTTCCAATATCAGCGCATTCTAGTCCTTTTTCGTTACTGGTTGCAGGATTTGATGATGAATAGGGGAGGCTCATTCCCAAACATTCAATGGCAGCAGCCATGGTGTTTGCCGTATACATGCCTCCGCATGCACCCGCACCTGGGATGGAGTTTTTTATAATTCCTTTATAATCCTCTTCACTAATTTTCCCAGCGAGTTTTTCACCATATGCCTCAAAGGCAGACACGATATTCAAATCCTTACCTTTCCAGGTGCCTTTTCTCACCGTACCGCCATAGACAAGGATGCCGGGTCTGTTCAATCTACCCATCGCAATCATGGCCCCGGGCATGTTTTTATCACATCCAACTACGGCAATCACGCCATCATAGAACTGCGCACTGACTACTGTTTCAATCGAATCTGCAATTAGCTCACGGGAAGGCAAAGAATATTTCATCCCTTCAGTGCCATTTGTGATGCCATCACTTACACCTATCGTATGAAAAATTAACCCAATCAATCCTTCCTGCTGGTCGATTCCGCTTTTGATCCGTTCAGCTAATCCATTCAGGTGCATATTGCAGGGATTCCCCTGAAATCCTGTGCTGGCAATGCCTATCTGCGCCTTTTTCATATCAGCGTCCTTCATGCCTATAGCGTAAAGCATGGCCTGTGCCGCCGGTAGACTCTCGTCCTGCGTGATTTTGCTGCTAAACTTGTTAATTTTCTGTTTCATATAAGTAAAAAAAAACCTTTCTGCTGAGGAGAAAGGTTTTAGTATTTTCTTAGATCTATAGTATACCTATCTCCTCATGCATCGTTAATAAGGACCACGACAGAAAGGACTAGGAGAACTAAAGATGACAATACTTTCATTTATTTTTTTATGTAATCTTAAAATTTTCTATTGCTCAATAATAAAGGAACAAAAGTGAAAGATATTATTTTAATTTCAAAGAATTAAATTCAATTATTTTTCTATTTTTTAAAGATTGGAGAATGCGTCATTTAATATTTTGTAGATTTTGGATTATTCATAGATGGATTTGTATGAATATAAATGATGATCGGTTTATTTTTTAAATGGTCTATAGTAAATGATTTCACCTTTTTTTACATGTTCCAAATTTAACTCACTTATGCCAACCTTTTTTCCACTGAAACTAGTGTTTTGATGTGCGATTTTATAGTGATCTGGACCTAATACTTCATAAATAATTGCCGTATGGTGGGTCATATTTTCTGTATAGATCATATTCCCAACGGTGTACTCCATTTTCAGGTTTTCAATTTGAATAATATCACCCGGAAAAATCTTATCCTTTTCCGGATTTAATTCACGACCAAAAATGTAGATGGTTTTCTGACTGCTCCTATCAAGATATGCGCCGGCATGATCCAGGGCTGCAGCTGCCAGGTCCCAGCATTCTCCGCGTGCCACCCTTTTACCCACAACCTTGTCAACATATTCAATCACCTTTTGATTAACCTTAGGTATAGTCGAATCCCACAAAAAAAGAAAAATAAGACTGTATAAAAGCTTCATTAATTAACCTATTTAAATGATTTACGAACAGTATCCAATAATTTTTAAAACGCAATATTAAGTAGAATAGTTAATAAGATCATAACTTTAGAAGATCTATGAATTTATTATTGACCTTATTTATCCAATGATCGTAATCAAATTATTATTCCCTTTATCTATACTGTTATTGATCTTTCTCACGCTAAGAAGCATATCAAATGAAGGAGAAATTACCGTTGGAAATAATGAATTTATGAATGGAGTTAGTCTGGTAGCTCCTCGAAACGAATTTCCCGAGAATCCTTTTGCACCAATTGTTGCTATTCATGCTGACTGGGTTGCTATTATGCCATATGCATTTATTGGTGAAAATTCGGTAGAAGTCAGGTTTGACCGAGAACAGCAATGGTGGGGTGAAAAATCCGAAGGGGTAGTACGAACAATACTATTAGCAAAGGAAATGAATTTAAAAATCATGTTGAAGCCCCATGTTTGGATTAGGGGACAGGGTTGGACAGGCGATTTCCGGTTGAACAATGAAAAGGAATGGAACGAATGGGAAGGAAGCTATGAAAAATATATTTTACATTATGCAAAAATTGCAGATGCTATGGAAGTTGAGGCATTTTGTGTTGGGTTGGAATTTAAACATGTCGTAAGGGAAAGACCTGATTACTTCAAATCGATTATTAAGAAGGTGCAGAAATCGTATGATGGATTAGTAACCTATGCAGCCAACTGGGATAATTATCAATACGTTACTTTTTGGGATGAAGTCGATTTCATTGGTATAAATGCCTATTTTCCGTTGTCAAACGAAAATACTCCAGAGCTGGAAACATTGCTTAACGCGTGGAGGACAGAGAAGAACAATCTTATGGACTTGAGTAGGGAATATCACAAGCCCATTGTATTCACAGAATTCGGATATCGAAGCATCGATAAATCAGCAGGAAACCAGTGGGAATTGGAACATCATCGCCGATTTGAAGGTCAACCTAACTTTAACACCCAGGAACTTGCTTATAAAGCTATTTTTCAATCCTTCTGGGAAGAACCTTGGTTTGGAGGTGGTTATTTGTGGAAATGGTATCCGGAAGGTCTGCACGAAGTAAATGAGAATAATTCGGACTATACGCCGCAAGGGAAACCTGTTGAGCTAATTATAAAATCGTGGTATAAAAAGCGGTAAGTATCCTTTGATTTTGCCGAATGATCCTATATTTGTCATCGGATTTTCACTAATCTATTTTGTTAACAATCCATTAATGGCATACATGATTAATGACTAAAGTAGGTCCACTCACAAGATTTTTAATTTGGCGGAGAAATCACGTCAGTGATGCTAAATTTGTAATGATGCTGAGTGCTGTTGTGGGAGTGGTTGCCGGGTTCGGAGCTGTGATTATTAAGCGATCTGTTGGATTAATTGAGCATATACTCACTGGAGGGTTTACAGATCATATGCATAACTATCTTTATATAGTATATCCCGCTATTGGGCTGCTTATCGTCGTTTTATTCAAGAAATATATTCTTAAAAGACCAGTCGGGCACGGTATACCGAATGTTCTGTATGCCATATCCAAGAATAGCAGCCTGATGAAACCATACCAAATGTTTGCTTCCATCATTACAAGCTCGATCACCGTTGGTTTTGGAGGATCTGTTGGATTAGAGGGGCCGACAGTTTCAACAGGTGCAGCTTTTGGATCAAATCTTGGAAGATTGCTCAGGCTGGATTACCGGCGCATAACCTTATTGGTAGCATGCGCTTCTGCCGGAGCCATGTCGGCTATCTTTAAAGCGCCAATTGCTGCAATTATTTTTGCACTTGAAGTATTAATGCTGGATCTGACCATGGCAGCTCTTGTACCGCTACTCATTGCCTCAGTCACAGCAGCGCTCGTATCATATGTGTTTATGGGGCAATTTACTGTGTACAACTTTCAGGTTATTGAGCTGTTTAATCTAAAAAATATTCCATTTTATATTATCCTTGGCATTCTGGCAGGGTTGATTTCGGTGAGTTTTACCAGGATTTACAACTTTGTAGAAGATTTTTTTGATAAAATAAAATCCTGGTATGGAAAGCTAATTATCGGTGTTACGGTGCTTGGGGTGTTACTATTTTTCTTGCCTTCATTATATGGTGAAGGCTACGGAGTTGTCAGTTCCAGCTTAAAGGGTGATTATACTGAACTTTTCAGGAATAGCATATTTTATGAATATCGTGAAAATACCATCGCAATAATTCTGATGTTCTCAGCAGTTATATTCCTAAAAGGCTTTGCTACATCAGCTACATTTGGTGCCGGGGGTATAGGGGGCATTTTTGCGCCGACCTTATTTATCGGAGCTAATACCGGTCTTTTACTTGCAGAAATATTGTTGTTTCTCGGTTATGATTCGGTGGTCGCAAGCAAATTTGCATTGATTGGCATGTGTGGCCTAATGGCTGGGGTGTTGCATGCCCCTTTAACCGCCATATTCCTGATAGCAGAGTTGACGGGAGGATATCATTTATTTGTTCCTCTGATGATCGTGTCAACAATTTCCTACTCTACAGTCAAGTATTTTATTAAAACATCTGTATATACCAGGCAGCTGGCCAGGAGGGGAGAACTCTTCACCCATGATAAAGATAAGATGGTGATTTCGCTGATGAATGTAAAGGATCTTCTGGAAACCAAGTTTAAAACTGTCCATAAGGATGCAAATCTCAGGGAACTGGTGAAAGTGATTACTGCATCAAAGCGAAATGTATTTCCTGTGGTTGATGATGACGGGATATTTTATGGTGTGGTTCACCTCAATGATATTCGCGATGTGATCTTCAAACCGGAATTATATGATACCATCATGGTTTCTAATTTGATGCAGGCACCAATGACATCTGCTACCCTGGATGATTCCATGGAAGATATTGTGGAAAAATTCCAGAGAACACCACATTTTAACATCGTGGTGTTGGATAAGGGTAAATATATAGGTTTCGTTTCCCGGGCAAATGTATTCTCGAAATACCGAAAGATGCTGAAGGAGTTTTCGGAGGATTAACGTCGGTTAATCAATTCTTCAATGTTAATCTCATGTTCTCCCCGTTGTAATTTTTCAGGTGTGCCTACATCCAACCAGTAAGATTTATCATCGACATATCCCATGATATTATGATGTCCTGCTAACTTAAGATACACATCAATAATTGAAAAACAACCTTCCTCATCAATAAGCTTAAAAATCTCAGGATCAATTACATGAAGACATGAAAATGCAATCTGTTCGAGATTCGAATTCGTGGATGCGGTTAGTCTTTTTTCATTAGTAACAACGTTTTCCCACCCACAAAGCCTTCTCTTTTCATCAAATAAAAAAAAGCGGCTTCCAGGCCTGTGTCGAACCAGGACAGTGGAAAGAGCATCGTTTTTCTTATGAAAACTATAGTAATCCAGCAAGTCCACATTGGTTATTGTGTCAACATTGTGCACTAAAAATGGCTGCTGATCATCAAAAAACCAGGAAGCTTTTTTTAATCCGCCGCCGGTGTCAAGGAGTTCTTCTCGTTCATCAGAAATTTGCAGGTTGATGTTAAAGTAATTTTTCGAATCGAGGAAGTCGATTACCTTATCTGCAAAATGATGCACATTTACGATAATATCCTCAAATCCATAATTAATTAATCTCCTTATGATGATTTCCAGCAATGGTGTACCTTGGATTTCAACAAGAGCTTTGGGACGATCATTGGTGAATGGACGTAATCTTGTGCCCAGGCCTGCTGCAAAGATCATCGCTTTCATACCTCTCCTTCCTGTTCCCTGTGAATCAAAAGAATTTCAATTTTATCATCATATTTTTCCTGTAGGTTCTCAGCCATTCGCTCTGCACAGTATACAGATCTGTGCTGCCCACCAGTACACCCGAACCCTATTTGCAAATGCTTAAATTCCCGGTTGAGATATTTATCGATTGTTTGTTCAACCAACTGAATGGCATTATGTAAAAATTCATCAGCTTCACCACCGGTTTTTAAAAAATCCATCACCTCATTATCCTTCCCATTTTTATCCTTAAAACGTGCATACCTTCCTGGGTTGTGAATCCCTCTGCAATCAAAAATAAATCCACCACCATCTCCATATTTATTTTCTGGCAGCCCTTTGTGATAAGAAAAACTTATAATTTCGATATTAAGGGGGATGTGCGTTTTAAATTCTCTTCTGTACTTTATAAGTTGGCTTGATTCTGTAAGGCTTTTTAATACACTTTTTAAGTATGGGAATCCATCAGGAAAAAGATCATCTTTCAGAATATGATCCAATTGCTTTAAGGCATAGGGAATGCTTTTTAAAAATTGGGTTTTTCGTTCATAAAAACCGCGGAATCCATACGCTCCCATTGCTTGCATTAACCGGATCAATACAAATCCTCTGTAATACCAGATCCATTCCTCTTTGTTGTAATCAATGTAATTTTTCAGCACCTCCAGATAATGATCAAGTAATATGTCTTTTATATCTGCCGGTATATTTGCCTTGGAATCATAAAGTATGGAGGCGACATCATATTGCAGGGCACCTTTCCTGCCCCCCTGATAATCGATAAAGTATGGTTCTCCATCAACCATCATTATATTTTTGGATTGAAAATCCCGATATAAAAAGTAATTTGAATCGGCTTTTAATAAATATTCACAAAAATTTTGGTAATCATCTTCGAGTAATTGTTCGTCAAATGGGATTTTAGCCAATTTCAAGAAATAATATTTGAAATAGCTCAGGTCCCACATCATAGATTGCCGATCAAATGCACTCCTGGGATAACATACTCTATAATCCAGGTCCTTTGAAGCTTTAATCTGGAAATCGGGGAGTTTTGAGAGTGCCTTTTGATAAGCCTTGATTCCGGAGCCCGGGAACACACCTACCTGTTTTCGCTTATTCTCAAGGAAATCAAAAAGTGTTTCATCTCCAAGATCTGAGAGCAAATAAAGTTTTCCATCCGTATCTTCTGATAATACTTCTGATACCGGTAATCCCAAGGAAAAAAAATGCCTGGTAAAACTGAGGAAAGCTTGGTTTTCTTTTATGTCTTCATTATATACTCCGATTGCCGATTTTGATTTGCCATAAATCCTGTAATACTCCCTGTATGAACCGGATTGAGGAATCGGAGTAATTTCTACAGCTTTTTCATTTGACCAACTTTCAAATATTTGGATTAGTAATTCTTTCTTCTGCACAGTCAATATTTTGCGCCAAGTTAATTTAAATTGAGATAAATCGAAAACTGATATTTTAGTTAGAATGCTATTTAAAGAAACATAAAATAAATGCCGGCCACAAGACAGCAGTAAGTGATTAGAAATTTTTTTTGCTAGGTGGAAATAGCAAAAAACCATCAAATGAGAAGGCATATGTATGATTGGTTGTTTTGGGGATTTAATAGATAGTAATTGCGTTATTTTTCGGTTTTATTTATTTGTCGATGGCCGAGTCAATTTTTGAATTTTTAAACATGCCAGTAAATTTCTCCTTCATAAGTGAACGTACAGTCTAGCTTTCAGGTCCTTTTGTCAGTAGGTACTTATATGTGAACCAAGCTCAACGACCATTTTCACCATGGGGACCAAATGAAAAGGAACAAATGGTACATCACTTTCATATGTACTACTATAGTATTTATTAGATTGGTGAAGTGAACTTAAAAGAAAAGAAAAAAGTATTAAGGTTTTTAGTATTGAATAAAATAGGTTGCAATTGGCTTTTGAAAACCTTTAATTTGGACGATTTTCTGAGCTGAATAAAATGCTGTATTTTAAAATAATTAACTTGGGAATAGTGTTATTGATGTTTTATTCCTGTAATTCACGGAATAAAGAAACATCAACAAAATCATTACCAAAGACACAAAATTCAAGTTCTACAGAAAAAATTCATCCCGGAAAAATGATATATATGCAATTTTGCCTGGCATGCCATATGGAAAATGGCCAGGGGGTTCCTGGTTTATATCCTCCACTAGTTCAAACGGATTACATACTTGGAGAAAAAAAAAGACTTATCCAAACAGTTCTGCATGGAATGGAGGGGCCAATAGAAGTCAATGGTATACAATATAATAATGTAATGGCCAAACTTGACTATTTACGGGATCAGCAAATAGCTGATGTGCTTACTTATATTAGAGCAAATTTTGGCAATAATGCTGAAGCCATTACAGCAACCGATGTAAATATGGTGCGTAGTGCTGGTGCGAATTAATTTTTTGGTTCACTTATTGATGGAATTTCAATAAACTAAATACTTATGAAAAATCTGAAAATAATTATTTTAGGCTTTGTTTTAGCATTTGTCCATACGCTTGGTTATTCTCAAACTGTTAAATTCAATGTTTCAGAAGAGACCTCGATGACGGTTTCCGGGACTTCCACCCTACATGACTGGACAAGTACTGTTAATGAAATCACTGGATTTGTTGAGATAAATGATAAGATGGCCAACAATGGCAAGGTAAAAAATGGGGATGATATAAAAGTCGTTGAAATAATAATTCCAGTTGACAGCATCATCAGTCCTCGGGGAGCGGTAATGGATAAAAAAACATATGAAGCACTAAAATCAAAAGAATATCCGGAAATTGTTTTTAAATTGAACGACAATAAAGTGAGCAACGTTAATGGGACCACATTCACAGTGAATGCAAGCGGTGATTTAACAATAGCTGGTGTCACTAAACGTGTGGAATTTCCTGTGGCAGGCAAGTTTGTTTCTAGTGAGAAAATGAATTTTACCGGATCTTATAAATTGAATATGGTTGACTATAATATGGAACCACCATCAGCCATGTTTGGGCAAATTGTTACAGGTGAAGAGGTAACAATTAATTTTGAATTGATCGTAACTAAATAGAGCTGATCATGATGAGAAATAGAAAGTCATTTAAATTTATAATTCTTATAACTTCTGCATTTTTTTTGATATCATTTAATTTAAATACTGAGGATAATACTTCGAATTTAAAATCTGATCCAAATGTTGATTCAGAGCTGAGTGAAGAAAAAATCTGGGAACTCGTCGCTTCCTTTTGGGGAAACCAGGTGACCCCAGATTCACTCCAACTGGGAGAATCGCTTTACCGCCAGAACTGCGCTGCCTGCCACGGAGAAACAGGTAAGGGTGATG
>Ga0209536_100001789_pt1 | contig 35300 bp, 30 predicted proteins | sample DeeMarSeWOR28_12_FD_187461 | JGI IMG/M metagenome (GOLD analysis project Ga0209536, IMG submission 187461) | Marine sediment microbial communities from White Oak River estuary, North Carolina - WOR-2-8_12 (SPAdes) (version 2) | ecosystem: Environmental > Aquatic > Marine > Intertidal zone >...
ATTCCGGTATGAAATTTGGGCTGTTCTATGCAGGAGAATTGCTCCATGCCATCACTTTATCGGCGGTAATCTCAACCGTCTTTTTAGGCGGTTGGCGCGGACCATTCGTTGAACAGGTGCCGATATTGGGGGTGTTGTATTTGCTGATTAAGGCATTTCTCGTTTATTGGGTGATTATGTGGATCAGATACTCTTTTCCGCGCTTGCGTATTGACCAGATGATGGATTTTTGTTGGAAGTTCTTAACTCCGCTAGCATTGGTCTTGCTGATTGCTACGGCGATATTGGATAAAGCGCTGGCAGGAAGCTCCACATTTGTCTACACCCTTAGCATGTTGGCGGCGAATATAATAGTCGCGTGGTTAACAATCCTGATATTACGCAGGTACGCCCGGACAGAGCGTCGAAAAGTAGCAGAATTAAAACCAATCGCTACCCCGCCAGCCCCGGCGTTGGAAGAATCTTTAGGTCAGGAGTGAGTGTATGACGCCATACCTGTTTGTATTCATCGTTACAGCAATTGTGACCCTGGGGGCGGCGCTGATGGTAGTTACAGCCCGCAGTTTAATTCATTCAGCACTCTGGCTGGTCTTGGCATTGTTTGGTGTCGGCGCGATGTTTGTGCTTCTTAGTGCGGGGTTCTTTGCTGTTGTACAGGTTGTGATCTACATTGGGGCGATTGCCATATTGATGATCTTCGCTATTATGCTCACCAGGCGGGTAATGAGAGAAGATGGCTCTAGGTTTAACCGGGGTTGGTGGTTGGCAATCCTAATGGCGCTGGTGCTGTTAACCGGTCTGGTCTGGATGATCCAATCATGGAGCGGTTCCAGCTCAACAATGCAACCACTGCCTCCTGATGTAGTCGATCCAATCCAAAGCTTAGGAGCTGTGTTGGTTTCTCCGAATGGTTTTGTTTTGCCTTTTGAGTTGGCTTCAATCCTGTTGCTTGCGGCATTGATTGGAGCGATCGTAGTGGCTTGGGAGAGAAAATAATGGTCCCGCTATCATATTACCTGATCTTCGCTGCACTGCTATTTTGTATTGGTTTATTTGGTGTGTTGGCTCGCAGAAATGCCATCGTTATATTGATGGGTATTGAATTGATGTTAAACGCTGTCAACATCAACTTGATTGCATTTTGGCGCTACCGCACTCCTGAAATAGTAACAGGAATGGCTTTTGCGGTGATGGTGTTTGCTGTTGCAGCTGCAGAAGTGGCTGTTGGATTAGCCTTGTTTATCTCTATCTACCGCCGCAGGAAAACTGTGACGGCGGATGAAATCGATATGTTGAAATGGTAAAGATTCACACATACTCAATAAGCTTAATTGGAATTGTGATCTGCCTAACTTGGAGGCTCCATGACAATTGATACACTGGTTTGGCTTATTCCTGTCCCACCGGTCTTGGCTTTCTTTCTGATTGTATTGTTCACTAACCGGAGTAAGCCGCTCAGCCATATTATCGCCGTCGGTGCTGCAGCTCTGTCCTGGCTGGCGGTATTGGTGGTCGTTACACAGGCATTACAGATCGATCACCTGGGTCAGCATCCGATAGAGAGCCAGATCCCCTGGTTGCCCACAGGAGATACCTGGTATTTGATCGGCATACTGGTTGATCCGCTTACAGTAGGCACGCTGTTCTTTGTCGCATGGACAATCTTTATGATCTTTATCTACAGCGTGGGATATCAGAACTACGGGCAACCCAAGGGGGACCATGACCAGCCGGGTTTACCACCACACGGAAAAACAGTTGAAGATCAAAACGGACACAAATTCAAAATACCATCGATAGAACCTTTATACTCTCGGTTCTTCGCATTCCTGGGGCTATTTGCCTTTGGCATGTATGTATTGGTGGTGTCCGACAACCTGCTGACGCTGTTCATTGGTTGGGAGATCATGGGTTTGTGTTCATACCTGTTGATCGGTTTCTGGTATGCCAAGCTATCCGCCAGGGCGGCGATGATCAAAGCTTTCATTACAACCCGAGTTGGCGATATGTTTTTACTGCTGGGGATTGTCTACTTGTATACGATGACAGGCACCTTGACTTTTAGGGAGATTTTTACAACAGAAACGCTGCATATGCTGGCGGATACGCCTTCAGGTTTCTTAGGGCTCTCGGCTGCTGCAGTAATGGGTATCTTGATCTTCATCGGAGTAATTGGTAAGTCAGCCCAATGGCCACTGCACGTATGGTTACCTGACGCGATGGAAGGTCCTACACCAGTCTCCGCAATGATTCATGCAGCGACGATGGTTTCAGCAGGTGTCTACCTGGTAATCCGGATGTATCCACTCTTGTCTGCGGGTGCAGAACATGGGGGTGTGACACCGCCGATGATGGCGATGGCTGTCATCGGCACATTCACAGGTTTGTTCGCGGCTACGATTGCTGTCGCACAGAACGATGTCAAACGCGTGCTGGCTTATTCGACGATCTCACAGCTTGGATATATGATCGCCGCGTTAGGCGTGGGAGCTTATGTGGCGGCAGCCTTCCACCTGATCAACCACGCCTTTTTCAAGGCGCTGTTATTCCTGGGGTCCGGTTCAGTGATCCACGGAATGGAACATGGTTTACTGCATACTGGCGATGATGTTGATCCGCAAGATATGTTCAATATGGGGGGCTTGCGAAAGAAAATGCCGATCACCTTTTGGACATTCCTGATCGGTGGGCTGGCATTGTCGGGATTCCCGCTGGTCACGGCAGGCTTTTGGTCTAAGGATGAGATATTAGCAGATGCTTACACGCATCGACAATGGTTAGTTTTTGGGACGCTCGCTTTCGCTGCCTTATTGACTGCCTTTTACACCATGCGCCAAATCACCTTGACCTTTCTAGGGAAACCCCGCAGTAAATCCGCTGAACATGCCGTGGAATCGAAATGGACGATGACAGTTCCGTTGATTATCCTGTCATTCTTTGGGATTACAGCTGGATGGGTGAATATCCCTGAAACCTTCCCAATCCTTGGTCGCTTAGTGCCCAATTTCTTCCACGATTTCATCGCAGAAACACTGGCTGAACACCCTGAGGCAGTGACTTTCAATTGGGTGCCGCTGCTCACTTCTGTAGTAGTTTCGCTGGGTGGTCTGTATCTGGGATGGATGGTATATCGACGGGTGAAAGAAGGTGCTGAAGATCCCCTCGAGAAACCATTAGGACCAGTTTTCACATTGCTCAAGAACAAGTATTACTTCGACGAGCTGTATGACTTTCTGTTTGTGAGACCAGCGAAGTGGCTGGCTGGAACTTTTACTTACCTGTGGATGGATCGGACAGCGATCGACGGTATATTACATGGTTTGGCGAGGATCGCTTATGCCCTTGGTGGGATCTTCCGAAATTGGATTGATAAGCCGATTGTTAATGGCTTTGGCGATGCCGTTGGCGATGTCGTTAAACGGTTGGGGCACTCCTTCAGGTATATCCAAACTGGACGTGTACAGCAGTACATGGTTATGGCACTGGTGATCGCGTTTGGCGCATTGTTCTATTATCTATTCCGCTTCTTCATACCATGAGTGAAGCGATTAAAGGCCGACACTATTTTTGGAGTGAAGGATGAATCTTATTGAAAATAATCTGCTCTCGCTGATTTTATTCACCCCAGCATTCGTGGCGGGTGTGTTAGTGTTCCTGCCGCGGGAAGAGAAAGGTTTGATCCGCTGGGTAGCTCTGCTGGGTAGTTTAATTCCCCTGGCTTTGGCGATCTTTCTATGGCTCAGTTTTGACACCAATGAGCCTGGTTTCCAATTTCAGGAAGTTCAGATCTGGTATGCGGCAATACAATCGTCTTATCACCTGGGCGTGGATGGAATATCTGTGACGATGGTGCTGCTGACGACCTTATTGACGCCCCTCGCGATTCTGGCCTCATACAGCATCCAAGAGAATGTAAAGTCTTATATGTTTTTGTTCTTATTGCTTGAGATGGGTATGTTGGGCGTATTCTTGAGCCTGGATTTACTGCTCTTCTTCGTGTTTTGGGAATTTGGGTTGGTTCCCATGTACTTCCTGATCAACCAGTGGGGCAGTGAGAAAGGGGAACGCACATTGTGGGGTGGGCGCAAGATGAAAGCGCGCACTTATGCGTCGTTCAAGTTTATGATCTTCACCATGGCGGGATCCTTGGGATTGCTGCTGGCGATACAGATGATTGGCGTTGTGGCAGGCACATTCGACATGCTGGTATTGTTCGATACCTTGCCAGGTCTGTCCAGCGGGACGTTGTTTGGGATCCCTGTATCGACAGTAAAAGCGCTCGCTTTTTGGGCCTTTGTGATCGCATTTGCCATCAAGGTTCCTGTGTGGCCTTTCCATACCTGGTTGCCAGATGCTCACACTGAAGCACCCACAGCTGGTTCGATGATCCTGGCTGGTGTGCTCTTGAAATTGGGTGGTTATGGCTTCCTGCGGTTGGTTTTGCCGCTTTATCCGGTTGAATCTAGGCAGTATGCCGGAGCGCTGGCATTTTTAGCGACTATGGCAATTATTTTCGGTGCCCTGGCTGCATGGGGACAGCGCGACTTCAAGCGCCTGGTGGCTTACTCCTCGGTTAATCACATGGGATTTGTATTATTAGGTATTGCTGCAGCAGCCTTAGCAGCCGGCACAGAAAACGCCGTTCTGGCGTTAAATGGCGCGGTTTTGCAAATGTTCAATCATGGCCTATCAGCGGCGGGAATGTTTTTTCTCGTTGGGGTAATCTATGAGCGTACTCATTCCCGCGACTTGAACGATTATGGAGGTCTGTTCCCGCTGGTGCCGGTTTATGGTGGCATCTTGATCTTTACTTCCATGGCATCGCTCGGATTGCCTGGTTTAAATGGCTTCATCTCTGAATTTCTGGTTGTGCGCGGTGTGTGGCCAATCTTCACATTCTTTACAGCTCTAAGCATGATTGGTTTATTCTTTACAGGCGCATACATCTTGAAGGGATTAAAGATGACACTGCACGGCCCATTAAATAAACGTTGGGTGGGGCACCTAAGTGAAATTAACGCCCGTGAGCTCCTTGTGATCACACCCTTGATGGTGATGATGCTCTGGATCGGGGTCTGGCCTGCCTGGATCCTGGATTTGATCAATAAAACGAATGTAATGCTGTTTGGATGAGGGTGGCATAATAGCCCACTATCCTTTACGCTGCACAGGTTGAGGTGAACAATGCAATTTCCAGTATTAAGTGTTATCGTCTTCATTCCAGCGGTATTTGGAGCGCTCATTCTATTAATTCCACAAGAGCGTAAGACCGAAATCCGAATGGCGGCGCTGACGGCTGCTTTTATAGCCATGGCTTTAGCTGCATGGGTGTATTTCTCTTACGATGTGGCAGCTAGCGGGTACCAGTTCGTCGAGCGATATCAGTGGTTACCGGCATTGGGGATCTCGTACTATGTAGGCGTGGACGGGATCAGCGCACCGCTGGTACTGCTTACTGGTGTGGTAATGTTTACAGGTGTGTTAATCTCATGGGGGGTTGACGATCGCCCTCGTGAGTTCTTCGCTTTTCTGTTCATTCTGGCCACTGGAGTATTCGGCGTATTTGTTGCGCTGGACCTCTTCGGTTTGTTCTTCTTCTATGAAATCGCGGTTTTCCCGATGTACTTGCTCATTGCCATCTGGGGGTGGAAAGTGACCCGAGAATATGCAGCTATGAAGCTGACCCTCTACCTGTTCATCGGTTCTGTGATTTCCCTGGTTGGTGCTTTGGCGATGTACTTCGCTTCAGGCTTAGGCACTTTCGATATGTTGGCGTTAGAGACCGCGAATTATTCGGTAACATTCCAACGTTTTTGGTTCCCCTTTGTGTTTATTGGTTTTGCGGTTCTGGGTGGTATCTTCCCATTCCATAACTGGAGCCCTGATGGTCATGTAGCAGCACCTACCGCGGTCTCAATGTTCCATGCAGGTGTGCTGATGAAGCTGGGCGCGTTTGCGGCTTTGCGGGTGGGCATCATGCTTCTTCCGGAGGGGGCAAAGTTCTGGATGCCTGTTATCATCATATTTACTTTAGTCAACGTGGTTTATGGAGCGTTCATCGCTCTTGTTCAAACTGATTTCAAGTATGTCATTGGTTTTTCGTCTGTCTCGCATATGGGGTTGGTCTTGATGGGTTTTGCCACGCTTAAAGCAGAGGGTCTGACAGGCGCTGGGGTACAGATGTTCTCCCACGGAATTATGACTGCGCTCTTCTTTGCAGTTGTTGGTATGGTTTATGATCGGGCGCATACCAGGGAGATACCAAAACTGGGTGGTTTTGCTACAGTGATGCCCTGGGTCACAGTGGCTTTTATCATCGGTGGTTTGGTATCGATGGGTATGCCAGGCTTCTCCGGTTTTATTGCTGAGTTCCCAATTTTCATGGGGGTCTGGAGAACTCAACCCTGGATTGCCATTGTGGCTGCCATATCGATTGTTATCACAGCGGCTTATGTGCTACGTGTTGTCGGGAGGGTGTTCTTTGGAAAGATGCCGGAGGAATTCGTAGGACATATCACAAACATTACACCGCTCGACAAAGTTGCCCTTGTGCTGCTTAGTGCGATCTTGATTATTGTGGGTGTTTATCCATCGATTATGGTGCCGCTGGTTGAATCAGGCGTAGAAAACATATTGCGCCTGCTGGGAGGTGCATAAGTGTTCGGAACCATTACTCTTGAGATGATCTTGGCGATCTTGCCACAAATATTGATGGTCGTCTTGGCTGTGCTCGTGATGATCCTCGACGTAATTTACCGTGAAGAGCGTGGTCGCAGCCTAGGTTGGTGGACAGCTGGGGGATTAACCGTTATTTTTGTGGTCAGCTTAATGGTTGCTCGTCCTGGAGAGGACTCGGTACAGTTATGGGGCGGGATGGTGCGACACGATTGGTTAGGATTCACATTCTCAATGTTGTTTCTCTTTGGAGCCGCAATCACTTCACTCTTTGCCATGGAGATAAAACAGGTTGGCAATCGAGGTGAGTTTTATCTGCTTTTACTGGTTGCTACGATTGGGATGAATTTTATGGCGGTTTCCGCAGACCTGATCATGTTATTTCTGGCGATCGAGACAACATCGATTCCCCTATATATCCTGGCTGGATTTATCAAGACAGATAACAAGTCTACAGAATCTGGTTTCAAGTATTTGTTATTCGGCGCGATGACCTCGGCGATTATGCTGTATGGTTTCAGCCTGCTGTTTGGTTTTACAGGGACGACTGATATTTACCAGTTAGCGCAGGGTTTCATGGCTGGGCAATTGCCGCAAGGTTTAGTGTTAGGCGCGCTTTTGCTGGTGTTAGTCGGTTTTGGTTTCAAGATTTCAATGGTGCCGTTCCATTTCTGGGCGCCGGATGTTTATGAGGGTGCACCAACACCGATAGCCGGATACCTTTCAACAGCATCGAAAGCAGCCGGGTTTGCAGTACTGATGCGTGTTTTGATCGCGGCATTTCCAACAGTAGCACCTGCCTGGGTGATCATATTTGCAGTGGTATCTGTAGCGACCATGACCATTGGAAATGCCATCGCATTAGCGCAAAAGAATATCAAACGCTTGTTGGCATATTCTTCCATTGCGCATGCTGGTTATGCATTAATTGGTGTGGCGGCGGTATCCACCCTTGGCGTAACAGCAACGATCTTCTACTTGATCATTTATGTCATCACCAATCTGGCAGCCTTTGGTATCGTAGCTGCTTTTTCCAAAGCAGCAGGTTCAGATGAAATTGCCGACTATGCAGCGATGAGTCGTAGAGCGCCATGGTTGGCATTGTCGATGCTGATCGCATTCCTTTCTCTGGCTGGTATGCCCCCATTCGGAGGATTTGTCGCTAAGGTGTTTGTATTCGCTGCCGCAGTACAAGCTGATATGGAGTGGTTGGCGATTGTTGGTGTGCTTAATGCCATTGTGGGTCTGTACTACTACTTGATTGTGCTCAAAGTGGTCTATCTATATCGTTCAGAGGATGAGGATAAAACTATCGCCCTGACACGCCCGTATGCACTCGCATTGGGGATTTTAGTTATCGGCATCATCTTGGCTGGAACGATTTTCGGACCATTGTACTTTTGGTCTGATACTGCTGCAGCAGCGTTGTTCTAGGTGCGTATGCAGGAACAGGTACAGCCATAAGCGTCAAAACAAATCAACGCATTGACGTATGTTAGTGCCCTATGTTACAATCTCCGCGCCATGGAGCCAGAAAAAAAAGCGCCTGAGAGGGATCGCCGGCAGTATGCAACAAACGTGATTCTTGTCTCAGCGGCGGGCTTAGCAGGTTGCCTGACTGTAGCGATCATCTTTGTGGCGCTGGTAGTTGGGTTATGGCTGGATAGCACGTTCGATACACGTCCTCTATTTACAATTATATTAATGATTGGCAGTGTGCCGGTCACATTGGTAGCAATGCTGTGGGTCGTCCGGATGACTACCTCACGCATGAAGCCTGCTGTAAAAAATCAATCTGAAGGACTTCAGGAGGCAGAACATCGTGGAGAATGAGCAAAAACAGAATCGCTGGCGTTACGGTGTTAATCGCTGGATTATCATAGGGTTAATCGTATTGGGCTTCATTCTGATATCGATTTATCCCCCCTTACGGCCGCATATTCAACTGCCAGCAGAACATCTAACACAACAACCAATTTTTGGGAACGTCTATCTCACTAATACACTTGTAGCCACAGTAATTGTAGACATCCTGCTTATCCTTGCGGCGATCGCAGTATCTCGTGCGGCCAGGAGCGGCAGTCTTGTGCCGTCCGGATTTTCAGGTGTGTTGGAGGCGTTAATTGAGATCCTTCACAATTTGACAGAATCCACTGCTGGTAAATGGACGAAGGTTATTTTCCCGTTTTTTGCGGCAATCACATTGCTGGTTTTGACATCAAATTGGATGGAACTGTTACCAGGAGTGGATAGCATCGGATTGTTCGACCCCCATCATCTTGAACATCCAGAAGATTGTGAGGTGAACCAGATCATACCTGGAGTGGTTTACTTAGAGGGTGATCACCACTGCTCAAGTGCTATCGTTCCATTCGTTCGCGTGGCTTCTACGGATCTAAACTTTACAGTTGGATTAGCGATAGTTTCTGTTTTCATGACCCAGGTGATTGGTGTAAGAGCATTAGGGATCAGCTACTTTACCAAATTTATCAATGTCAAAACAATATTTTCAAAGCCTTTCTTTGGTTTGATTGACTTTGTGGTGGGATTGTTCGAGATGGTCTCTGAATTCTCAAAGATCATTTCGTTCTCCTTCCGTTTGTTTGGCAATATATTCGCTGGTTCGGTGCTGTTGTTTGTTATTGGCACACTTTTATCCATGTTCCAATTTGGTGTGCTATTGATGGAGATGTTCATCGGTTTGATCCAGGCGATTGTGTTTGGTATGCTGACGATGGTTTTTATGTCACAAGCCACACAAGCGCATGGAGACGATCATTAAGCGATTTGAGAAAATTGTAATTAACAATAATTAATTAAGATAGCTATCATATTTTGGAAAAGTAAAGAAAATCTGTAATATCAAAGGAGAATTAATACTATGGATCCTGCAGCAGCAAAAATGATAGGCGCTGGATTGGCAATGATTGGCGCTATTGGAGCCGGCTTGGGTGTCGGCATGGCCACGTTTGGTGGAGTGCAGGGCATTGCTCGAAACCCGGACGCGGCTTCTACTATCCAGACTAACATGATCTTGGGTATTGTTTTCACCGAGGCTATCGCCATTTACTGTTTGGTGGTGGCTATGCTGGTTCTATTCGTTTTCTAATCCAAACGGATGAGATAGAGAATATAGAAAAGGAGATTATGTGGAAGCACTAGGAATTAATCTCGGGTATTTGATCGTACAGATCTTGAATTTTGCGATCATGTTTATTATTCTCAGGAAATGGGTTTTTGTTCCTATTGGAAATTTGCTTGAGAAACGCCGATCTGCGATCGCTGAAGGATTGGAAAACGCACGCGTTGCTGCGGAGGCTCGTGAGAATGCTGAGGAGGAAGCTGAGAAAGTCATCGCTGAAGCTCAGGCGAAATCTAGCCAGATCATTCGAGAAGCCACTGAACGTGCTGAGCAGCAAGGGCGAGAGGTACTGGCTGCAGCCGAGGCAGATGCTGCCAAGAAACGCGAAGAAGCTCTGACAGAAGTTGAACGAGAGAAAGAGCGAATGTTGGGCGATCTGCGCGGGCAAGTCGCTGCCCTGTCCATGGCTGCTACCCAAAAGCTGATTGGTGAATCCCTTGACCAACAACGTCAACATGCTTTGATCGATGAGTTCTTCTCTGGGGTTAAGTCTGGCAAAGTTGTGGTGATGGAAGGCGAGGATCTGAGTGGTGCCTCAGCGGAAGTTACCAGCGCACTGCCGTTAACTGATGATGAAAAAGCAGCGGTCAAGGCAGATATTCTCTCCAAGCTGGGCAGTCAGGCTACTGTGACGTATCGTGTCGATCCCAACATTCTCGGCGGACTGGTAGTGCGCGTAGGTGATAAGGTTGTGGATGGTTCAGTGGCGGGTCAGCTGGAAAGCTTGCGCCAGAGTTTATCATAGTGTAATTAATCAGCTGTTTATCGTTCAAGAAAAAGGACGCCCTGGCAGTCTTGTCGCGGGCGTCTTTAATTTACACAAACGGCTTTCTGACAGCTCTGATCGGATAAAGCCTACAATTACTGGGGTGGAGTCAGCGATCAGGATGGTCAATTCAATCTTATTTACTTTGATGGAGCCATAAACTTTAGATGGAAACACGAAAAACGCTGTCTGAGTTGATGGGGTATTTAGGGGTTGAGGTCATCTCGGTTGAACAGGACATTTCGATCACGGGGATCGCGCTGGATTCGAGACAGGTCCAGCCAGGGAATCTATTTGTTGCTTTATGGGGTGAGAACACAGATGGTCACCGATACATACCAGATGCGGTTCAACGGGGCGCTGCCGCTATTGTTGGAACTGATCATATAGATGACTCCGAAGTTCCGTACTTCCGGATAGAAGATGGGCGTGCTGCATTGGCGACTCTGTCAGCTGCATTTTGGGATTTTCCTGCCCGCCAGTTAACCGTAATTGGGATAACTGGTACCGATGGTAAAACTACTACAGCAAACTTTATATATAACATTTTAAAAGCTGCGGATATCCGTGCTGGTATGATCACTACAGTTAATGCAGTGATCGGTGACCAGCAGTTGGATACCGGATTCCACGTCACAACCCCTGAGGCTCCCCAAGTCCAGTGTTATTTAGCCGGGATGGTATCAGCTGGGTTAACGCATGTCGTCCTTGAGGCTACTTCACATGGTCTCAGCCAACAGAGAGTTGGGAACTGTGAATTTGATCTTGGAGTAGTTACCAATATTACGCATGAACATATCGACTATCATGGTAGTTATGAAGCCTACCGAGCAGCCAAAGCGAGTTTATTGATCAGCTTGGATCAAACATATCCAAAGCAACATAGCACACCGCCCGCTGCCATTATCAACCGGGACGATGATTCCTATGAGTTTTTGAAAAGGGTTACTACAGTACGCAAAGTTAGTTACGGCATACATTTTGATGCGGATGTGAAAGCGCAGGAGATCAACTATCACAAAGGGGGGACTCGTTTTCTGGCTGTAGGAAGAGACTACGAAATTCCAATTGATTGTTATCTAGCAGGTAAGTTTAACGTCTATAACTGCTTGGCAGCTCTTGCTGCGACCGTAGATGGGCTTGGTTTGTCCCCGTCTGCCGTTCAAGCTGGTATCGCAGCTCTAAGAGGTATTCCTGGTCGGATGGAGCTAATTGACCTTGGTCAGGACTTCTTGGCGATTGTGGATTTTGCTCACACGCCTAATGCGCTGCGCAGGTCGCTTGAGACCGCCCGAGAGATGGTGTCTGGTCGAGTTATTGTGGTTTATGGCTCAGCTGGATTACGTGATCGCGAAAAACGACGCCTGATGGCCGAAATATCAACTGAGCTGGCAGATATATCAGTGTTGACTGCAGAGGACCCACGCACGGAATCTTTGGATAGCATTTTGACAGAGATGGCAGCAGGTGCGGAGTCGCGCGGGGGTGTAGAAAATGATACTTTTTGGATTATGCCTGACCGGGGAAAGGCTATTCGATTGGGTATATCTCTGGCACAACCAGGCGATGTGGTCATTGCTTGCGGCAAGGGTCATGAACAATCGATGTGTTTTGGGCGGGTTGAATACCCCTGGGATGACCGGACAGCGATGCGTTCAGCGCTGGCAGAACACTTGAATGTATCTGGACCTGAAATGCCTTATTTGCCAACACAGGCAGAATGAGGTTGATGCATCATTAGGGAAAAATAGCTGTCTTAGAATAAAAGAGACCGGGCATAATTACCCGGTCTCTTTGGATTACTTAACCGTTTACTGGTTTAAGAAATGGTCATGGATAGGTGTTGTTATAGAACCAGTTATATGCATAATAGCCAGAATATGGGCTCTGCATGCGGATAGAAATTTGGTAAGAATTAGCCAATTGTGGTGGTACAGCGAAAGAGTACTGCTGTGAACCTCCAACTCCAGAATCGGTTGTTGCAACAACATAACCATTGACGCCGCGCGTACCCATCGGTCCCATTGTGACTACATAGGTATCATTGGGGCGCAAGTTATAGGTTTGGATGGTGACGGATTGGTTACGCACAACGCTGACGATGGAGAAGGTTGGGTAGCCTGTATAGCTGGGTGGTGGTGGGGGTACAGGTGAAGGAGTTGGCCCAGGCGTAGCGGTCGGTCCAGGTGTGGGTGTTGGTACCTCTGGACCACCGGCGCCTCCAGTGGTGTTGTTGTAAAACCAGTTGTAGGCATAGTATCCAGAGGTGGGGCTTTGTAAGCGGATAGAGATTTGGTAGGAGTTATATAACGCAGCCGGAATTGTATAAGTGAACTGTTGAGCGCCCCCAGCGCCGGAGTCAGTTGTTGTTACAACGATGCCGTTGATGCCGCGCGTACCCATAGGTCCCATGGTGACCACAAATGAATCGTTTGGGGGTAGGTTGTAGGCCTGGACGGTGACGGATTGGTTACGAATAACACTTAGGATCGAGAAGGTAGGATATCCTGTATAACCGCTCCCTGGTAGACCAGGACTGGGAGGTAACCCTGCGGTCGAGTTGTTGTAGAACCAATTGTAGGCAAAATATCCTGAACCTGTAGAAGATTGCAGGCGGATAGCGATTTGATAAGACCCTTTCAATGCCTCAGGGATATCGTAAGTGGCTGTGAAAGTACCCCCATTGCCGGATGGTTGGGATGTTACCCAGATGCCGTTGATAGCACGAGTACCCATCGGACCCATAAGCACATCAAAGGTATCATTTGCCGGGAAATTGTAGGATTTTATGGTGACCGTCTGATCGGTCACTACGCTTAGGATGGTGAAAGTGGGAATTGTGCTGGCGTGAGCCACTGAGTCACTTGGAGCCTGGTTGGCAAACAGAAAACCTCCGGGTAAAGAAACCATTAATAAGGCCATAATGACTGCGGTAATGTATTTCATATTGTCCTCCTATGGGTTTACAATTGAGTGGCTATACTTTCGCTGTGCAAATGGGGTGTTTAAAGAAAGCTTGGAGCCCGAAGTTGACAGTGTGGAATCAATCTTGATATTATGTATAAATATACATCATTAATTGCAATTAGGCAATCGCCATATATGCCCGGTCAGTACGCTCTCCCCCCCACAGCTTCTGTTGGCAGGGAAAAGCCAGGAAAATGGGTTGATAGAGTTATTCCATGAAATCCTCACGTGGGGGAGTGAACACGTCGATAACACGAGCGCCAAATTCTTTCGTTGACGCGCTGTGTTCGACATTTTGGGGGATGAAATACAGATCCCCATTATGAAGTAGTTTTCGTTCACCCGCAATCGTGAATTCAATTTCGCCCTCCAGAACGGTACCAGCCTGTTCGTGCGGATGTGAGTGCAAGGGGACCTCGGAATTGGGATCGAGATCGACCACGACCAGCATAATTCCATCTCCCCAGAAGGGGCGGGCGTGCACACCTGGGGCGATGTCGCGGTACGCTTTTTCTTGAGGATTATGATAATATGACATAGTTGTTCCTTCCTTCAGTATTTTTCAAAAATGCGGTGAATAGTGAAAATTTGATATTGATTTGTATTTGTGCTCGAAATTCTCTAAGGATAGGATTACGGATGAGTTATCTATTCCGATGAAATAGCACCCACAGCAGAACTATGCCTGATAATCCGAGTAATAAACCACCAAGGAAAACATCTCCAGAAAGATAGACCTGGACACCGCCCAGTAACAGTGCCGCGAAGATGATTCCGCCTGTAAGGCGAGTGACCGCGCGCTGCAAGCGGATAATGGGTGCTTCGAGATGAGGGGCCTGAACAGTCATCTCACCTCTCTCCATTTTAACAAGTAATTTATCAATTCGGCTGGGATAACTCAGCAAGGATCTGCCGATATTCTTGAGTTCGTCCAAATAGATATCAAGATTTGACCCGGCTTCCTCGCGAATCAACTGTTGGGCAAATGGTTCTAATCCCTCCCAAACGTTAAACTGAGGGTTCAAACCCGTGCACATCCCAGAGAGGATCGCGATGCAGCGCCCGAGCAGGATCATATTCTGAGGAATTTGGAAGGGCATGTCGTACATCAAGTCGCGGAATTCATGCATGTACTCGTGCATGTCTTCATGGTTGATCTCTTTTAATTCGCTCATGTTTTTTCCCCAGAACTGTTCGAACATTTTAGCTTCTACTTTTTCAATCAGCTCCAGGTCAGCGTTTGGTAGAAGTACGTCCATTAATTGGAAAGCTTTAACCATGCGGGAAGTGTTGCGTGTACCAATTGCGATAGCCATCTCACGCATACCAGCGTGGATATTTGGGGGTACCCGTCCAACCATACCAAAATCTACAAAGGTCAATTGCCAGTTTTGGGTGTCTAATAAATCTTGATCATCCTGAAAATGTCTCCATGCAGGAATTGGGTGGGGAGATACGAAGAGATTTCCAGGATGAGGATCAGCATGGAAGAAGCCATCCTCGAAAATCTGTTGTAGGTAGGTTTGAAATAAACGGTCGGCGACCTCCTGCAAATCTACCCCGGCAGCTGCGATCACTTCATAATCGGTGATCTTAATGGCAGTAACATCTTCAAGAGTGAGCACTCGGCGGGTAGTGTGCGGCCAGACGACAGCAGGTACACGCACACCAGGACGGTTTTTGAAATTGTTGGCGAAGATCTCAGCATTTTTGCCCTCAGCTAGATAATCAATCTCCTCATACAGAGTGCTGGCAAACTCTTGAATTAATGCAGGGATATTAGCGCGCCTGCTCACAGGTCGGTAGCGTTGAAGCCACTTACCAACTGTGCGGATTGCAGCCAAATCAGTGGCGATGATTTCCTCAATATCAGGGCGTTGTATTTTTACGACAACTTGTACTAGGGATTCTTCCTCATTTTGAGTTTGATCTTCGGAGGATAGATTACTTAAATTGAGCTTAGCCTGGTGAACCTGGCCCAAAGAAGCAGCTGCTACAGGAGTTTCATTAAACGCCAGGAAGATCTTTTCTAGTGGCTGGTTAAACTCAGATTCTACAACGAAACGGATCGCTGAAAATTCTTCTGGTGGTACTTCATCCTGCAATCCAGCCAGCTCGGTAGTGATTGCTTCTGGAAGCACGTCCACACGCGCAGACAGGAACTGACCAACTTTAATCAGTACGCCCCCCATGTCGATGGCAAGTTGTCTGTACTGCTGAGCTGAGTTTTCCAACCTGGCGTGGCGATTACGACGGGACCAGCTACGCAAACCTATCCAGGGAAGAATGATATCCCAAAAGATGACACTGGCGAAGACCCGAGCGAAGAAAAATACAATTCGACGATAACGCCCATAGAGAAACATTGAGGAGTCTCAAGAAGATTGAGGAGCGGACTTTTATAATAATCAACCCTAGGATATCACGAGAAGGTTTGAGAGAGACAAGTATTTATAATGACTTTTGAGATTTGGCGATTTTCAGGAAGAATCAGCCGAGGGAAAGATGTATAACGGTTTCTTAACGATTAGAACAGGTATAGAGCTATTTTTGATGACATTCTCCACTACATCACCCAATAAGAGCCGTCGTAAACCTTGCGAACTTTCTGGAGAACCTGTGACAATCAAATCATAGTCACCCAGGCTGAGTTCTCTCAGGATTTCCTCTTGGACAACCCCATGACGTAGTTTGAGCTGGGAGGGAATTACATATTTGTCGAGCAATGCCGCGCCTCTTCGGAGATGCTGGGCTATTGGGGTCCCGCTGCTTAACAATTCAGGCAGTGTCTCTTCAATCTCATCCAAGCCGGTGTACATACTGGGTATAGCTCCAGCAACATGCAACAAAGATACGTCTCCATTGCAAGCTTTAGCGAGCTGAGCACCCGCCTCAATGGCGGGCTCTGATATGGCCTGCCCACCCGTGCAAATTAGGATATGAGCCAAGTCGGGTTGAGCCTCATGGATGACTAGGACAGAAACACGTGTGCGCTTGATAATTGACCATGAGGCTGCACTTAAGGGTTGCGGAGAAAGGGATAATTTGGTTCGGAGATAAGCGCCGATTATTAAGAGATCATAATCTCCCTGGCGGGCTTCATTGAGTACTTTGGTTACAATTTTACCGAAACACAAGCTTGTTTCTACGGATAATTCGGGGAGCAATTGGCGTGCCTTTTCCAGTAAAGCTTCTCCGTCCTGTTGAGTCTTCTCGAATGGTTCGACGTGTAATAACGTGATTTTAGAATCGGTGTAACCGGCAATCATCGCTCCAAAGTTTATAATTCGTTCATCTTTAGGTAATTGGTCTATAACAAGTAATATCTTCACACCAATCTCTCCGTAAGAATAGATCTCACAATAGGTTACGTCATCAGGTAAGCTCTAATCTTATTGTATGATCCAATCCTGAAGAATGAGTTAGATTTCGATTCATTTCTTCAAAAGATATTTTAGCTTTAAAATCCTTCTATTCCGCCGCCTAGTAAACGGATCATCACCATGATTGCCCCTATCAGGGGAAGGATAGAGAATAACAATCGGATTCGGGGACCTACAAAGAATCGGGTGGATACCGCTCCGATCTGAGCCCCAATTGCAGCTCCGGTGTGCATTACTAGTGCCATGAGGATATCCACATTTCCTTTGAGGGCATGAGTTAGTGTTCCAAATCCAGATGAAAACATTATTTCAAACAGGTCAGTTCCAACTGCAACATGGGTTGGTATGCCGACAACATAAACCAGCAAAGGCATACGAATGAATCCACCACCTACCCCAAGAGCACCTGCTAATAAGCCAGTGATGAATCCAACTCCTATCACAGTCCATAAGGAGATTGAAGCAATACCGGAATCGGGGAAAGACACCATTGGTGGAATCCTCAACCCTTGAATACGTCGAGCAATCCCCTGAAAGCCGATCGCGTCTTTGACATCTAATTGGTCAGTTCGGATCATTCGCAAGGCTCTCAAGCTTTCCCAAAAGGTGAAAGCACTTATGATCAACAATATAACAACGTATATGCTGCCGATCACTATCTCAATATTTCCGGAAGCTTCCAGTGCCTCGATGATACGTGCGCCAATCTCCACCCCAATAATTGTGCCAACGACCATAAAACTCCCGAGTTTGATGTCTACATGACCTAAAGCACGGTGGCGCTTGGCAGCAACGATGGATTTTCCCGTCATGTGTGCCAGATCAGTCCCTATCACAAAATTCATTGGCACACCACTCCAGAACATCATCGGACCGGCTATGAAACCACCCCCAACGCCGAAAAAACCACCAAGAATGCCGACCAAGAAACCAATCCCAGCCAACAAAAGCGGGCTGACGATTACGTCAGAAATTGGAAAAAACATTGGTGAGTTTTCCTCAATCCAACCGTTCGAGACGAAGCTTAGTGATTATAAATGAGGTTACATATTCTAGTACAATCCCCTGGGCGACAACTAATCCTAGACCGAGGAAAGCGTATACAACCATATTATTTTCGTAAAGCTCCGTCAGGATCGAATTTAAATATCTTAGCACCAATAAAAAGTAACCAAGTACTAATATTCCATAGACAACCAATTCGATCGCAAAGTTGATGACCAGCTTTCGCACACTTGGATTTTTCATTGATTTCCTCAATGAGAATAGCAATTAGGTTTATTATTGTGATTTTGATTCTGGAAATTTTGGCTATTTTACCTTAAATTCCATCTAAACAGTAGGTACATCTGTGGTAAGCTAGCCAGCGTGTCTGACTTGAGTCCCAAGGAATTTTCTGCAATTTATACTCGTTTTCAAGCCCCAATAACAGAATTGGATTGTGGCCGCAAGTGTGCACCGTATAATGAAAATGCAGTCCCATTCTGTTGTGATATTAACCACATGGTACCAACTGCCTATAAATCGGAATGGGCTTACTTAAAGGTAAACACAGATCTATGGCATCTTTGGGAGGGAGAAAATCTGGCTGAATCCGCTGAGCTGCGTGCGGATACACCCAAAGGTCAAATCCTGATTGCCTGCTTGGGTCATAGATTTTGCCAGCGTGAATTCCGTTCGATCACCTGTCGAGCCTTTCCATTCTTCCCGTATTTCAACTCTAAAAAGGAATTTATTGGTTTGACGTATTATTGGGAATACGAGGACCGTTGTTGGGTGATCAGTAATTTGCAGGCAGTCCGCCAATCTTACATAGAGGCTTTTTTCGAAACGTATGAGATTCTATTTGAGGGGTTCCCCGAAGAAATTACAAATTTCGATAATTTTTCTGCCTATATGCGCTATGTTTATCAAGGATATCGGAGAGCTATTCCGCTTCTTAATCGGAATGGTCAAGCCTACAAGGTTAGCCCGCGTGGTGAACGCATGCGTCGCGTCCAAATTGAGTTATTACCAAAATTTGGTCCATATAAAATCGCGGCATCTATGCCATTCCCAGATGAGATGAATTAACAAAATCTCCTCATGACGACAACATCCACAAACTTATCAGCTTCAAGTGTGTCTTCAGAATTTACGCTGCCTCAACGACGTCGTACAAATCGCCGAGGTCCAGGAAGTTGGATATTCTCACACGGCGTCCATTATTGGTACTTGGCACTGATCATGCTAATCGGAGCGATTGGGAATGCTGCATTAGCTGCGGTGGTACCAATCTTGATTGGGCAGGCGTTTAATTTAATTCTGGAAACACCGGAAAACATTGCTGCGCTGGTAAGGATCGCTGTGGTAATTGCGGTATCCCAGGTCGTTCGCGGTTTTTTGCAGTTCGGGCGCAATTTTGGCGCTGAATTAATCGGTCAAAGGTTGGAAAGGGACATCCGGGACGAAATTTACGTCAGTCTTTTAGGAAAAAGTATGACGTTCCATAGCCTGCAACCAATCGGTGATACCATGGCTCGGGCGACAAACGATGTGCGCGAGATCAATCTGATGTTCAGCCCTGGGATCAATTTAGTGATCGGGTCAGCGAATTTTTTAATCATGCCTTTCCTTCTGGCGCCAGGTATCTATCCCTCGCTGGTGATTACACCAGCTGTATTTGTGATTGGATATATTTTGGCATTATGGCAGTACCTCGGGGAGCTGCAGCCGATCACCGATAAAGTTCGCGCCTCATTCGGACAGCTAAATATACGATTGGCTGAAGTGATTGACGGAATAGAAACTGTTAAGGGTATGGCGGAGGAAAAAGATGAAGTTGGTCGGTTCAGCAACAATGCGCACCATTATCGGGATCAATTTGTTCGTCAAGGAGATGTGGAAGCACGTTTTTTACCGCTGCTGTTATTGGGAATCGCGCAGGCTGCCGGTCTTGTGCACTCTCTGATTCTTTTCAATCAGGGATTGATCGATGTTGGGGACGTGGTTGCATACTTCGGATTGCTTCAGCTGCTTGGTTTTCCAACCTTCGTTTCATTGTTCGCCTATTCTCAGGTATCCTTGGGGATGGCAGGTGCACGACGGATTCTAGAATTATTAAATCGAGAGGAAAACCTGGATCAAAATGTAATAGGTATCCGTAATGACATTCAGGGTGACGTGTTGTTTAAAGATGTTTCGTTTGCATACGATGATGAGAATGCTTTGGAGGATATCTCATTTCATGTGAAACCAGGTCAAACAGTGGCGGTTGTTGGGCAGACTGGGGTTGGAAAAACGACGTTGATGAAGCTCATCAACCGGACGTATGATGCCTCCATTGGTCAAGTTTTTGTGGATGGTATTGATGTTCGAGATTGGAACCTGGAAGCATTGCGTCGTAGGATCTCGATTATTGAACAGGATATCTTTTTATTCTCGCGTTCGGTTTCGGAAAATATCGCTTTTGGGAAACCAGATGCCACACAAGAGGAGATTGAAGCAGCTGCACGAGCAGCTCAGGCCCATGATTTTATTATCGGTTTTTCAGATGGATATGAGACGGTCATCGGTGAGCGAGGCGTGACACTTTCTGGAGGACAGCGGCAGAGGCTGGCATTGGCTCGCGCTTTCCTAACAGATCCATCGATATTAATTTTAGACGACTCAACCAGCTCTATCGATAGCGCCACTGAGGACAAAATCCAGCAGGCTATATACACTGCTGCGCGTGGACGTACAACGTTTATCATTACCCACCGCCTTTCGCAGATCAGGTGGGCAGATCTAATTATTGTGCTCCGTAAAGGACGGGTTGTAGCAATAGGCACTCACGAGGACTTATTAGAAAGTTCCGAAGCGTATCGGAGAATCTTTAAATAATGGTAGACGAGAGACCGAGCAGAAAATGATTGACCTGTTTCTCGAAATAGAAATTCGTTTCTTCCTACGTAAAGAAGATCAGACGATTTAAGATGGGATTTTTTTCCGGACTTGATACCGAAGGGTATGATCGACAGTACAGCGACCGTCAGCTGTTTGCGCGCATGACGGGTTATTTTAGCCCGCATATTCGTAAGATTATCGTTATCATTCTGCTTCTGCTGTTGATTGCTCTGTTCGGAGCTGCGTTGCCGGCTATCGTTTCCTGGAGCCTTGACAGGATACGGGAAGAATTTACAGCCATACAGGTAGCAGTATTAGGGCTGGTGGTTTTGACGATTGGGGTGATAATCTGGGGAGCAAACTGGATTCGCCGAAGGTTTACGGTGAGAGTGGTTGGTGATATCGTCCTCGCTTTGCGAGTAGACGCGTTCCAGGCTGCTGCAGGTCACGATTTGTCTTTCTACGATCGATTTTCGTCTGGACGAATTGTTTCACGCATTACTTCTGATACCAATGAATTTGGTCAGTTAGTGGTTCTAATCACGGATCTAGTTTCTCAGGTTGTTCAAGCGCTGATCTTGCTGGGGTTGCTCTTCACAATCGAATGGCGCTTAACCCTTTTTTTCCTATTATTCTTGCCGGTTATTTTCCTGGTTTCAGTTGGATTTCGGCGGTTGGCGCGCACCGTCACTAGGCGAGGTATGCGAGCGATGGCCAATGTCAACGCGGCAATTAAAGAAACTGTAAGCGGAATTATCGTGGCAAAGAATTTCCGTCAGGAAGCGGCCATTTATGACGAATTTAATGAATCCAACACGGTGTCATACAGAGTCAATGTGCAGCGCGGTCTAGTGCTTTCTATGGTATTTCCGACGCTAAACGCCCTGGGTGGGATAGGAACTGCTGTGATAGTTTATATTGGAGGTCTCAGCGTCGCGCAAGGAGTAGTCACGGCAGGAGCCTGGTTTCTGTTCTTGCAAAGTCTGGACCGTTTCTTTTTCCCGGTTCTCAATCTCTCCGCATTTTGGGCTCAGGTCCAGTCTGGGCTATCCGCCGCAGAACGAGTGTTTGGCTTAATCGATGCCGAGTCGCAAGTCGTCCAAACAGCGAGTCGACCGGCCCCCCTCTTAAAGGGGGAGATTCGTTTTGATCGTGTCTGGTTCCACTATACTGAGAAAGAACAAATCCTGGAAGATTTCAACCTGCACATCAGGGCAGGAGAAAATATTGCCTTGGTAGGTCACACAGGAGCTGGAAAATCATCCATAGCAAAGTTGATTGCGCGGTTTTACGAATATCAAAAGGGTGAGATCTTAATCGATGGACAAAATATTCGGACTATTGATCTAAGCAGCTACCGCCGGCAGTTGGGGATCATATCACAAACACCTTTCCTGTTCTCGGGAACGGTGGCAGAGAATATTTGTTATGCTTGCCAGGATATTGACTATGGTGGCATTGAAGCGATCGCGCAATTGATTGGTCAAGGGGAGTGGTTGGAAACCCTACCTCAAGGGCTTCAGACAGAAGTGGGTGAGAGGGGTGGGCGACTCTCTATGGGACAGCGGCAATTGGTCTCATTGATGCGCGTTTTGGCACAACGACCAGCGATATTTATCTTAGATGAAGCCACTGCTAGTGTCGATCCATTCACAGAATGGCAAATTCAACAAGCGCTTAATATGATCCTTGAAAATACCACAAGTGTAATGATTGCACACCGTCTTTCCACAGTCAAGGCTGCGGACCGCATCATTGTTCTTGAACAAGGAAGAATCATACAACAGGGTGATCATGATAATTTGATGGCACAGGGGGGATACTATGCAGAGTTGTACAATACCTATTTCCGTCACCAGAGTTTGGAATACGTAGAACAAGCACGTTCTATTGCGTTAGATTGAATTTTTATCACCTCTCTATATGCTTGCCAGCCTCTCGCTCGCAAATGGTGCAATCGGGTGTGGTTTGGAAATATAGAATTTTCGTAAAATATTTATTCTTTCAGGTTATTCAGTAGAAATCAGTGTTTTGTTAGAAACGGGCGTGAGATTGTTCGTTGATCATATAAATTACAAAGAGAGTTACCCATGTTGATTGGATATCTCTCTTGTTTGAGTTTATTAGAACAAAAGTACGAATTATTGCAAACTCTCACTTCTCTGAATGTGATGTAATAATTCTTTACGAAGTTTTTCATTAGTTTCGAATTCGCCAACAAAATCGCTGGTGACCATGCTTGTGCCAGTCTTCTTAACACCACGCATTACGGAGCACATGTGGACACCTTCGAGGATCACTGCAACACCTTTTGGTTCTAAGATAGAATCTAAAGCTTCAGCAACCTGTTGGGTAAGCCGTTCCTGCACCTGTAAGCGGCGGGCATACATTTCCACAAGGCGGGGAATTTTTGAAAGCCCGATGATCTTGCCGTTGGGAATATAGGCTACGTGGGCTTTCCCATTGAACGGCAGCATGTGATGTTCACACATGCTGTGGAATTCGATGTCCTTGACTACGACCATACTTTTATAATCACTCTCGAAGACTGCACCGTTTATCAAAGTTTTTAGGTCAGTGGTGTAACCAGCCAGCAGTTCTGTATACATGCGAGCCACACGTTCAGGTGTGCGCTGTAGACCTTCACGACTCGGATCCTCACCCACTGCAAGAAGCAAATCGTGTGTAAGATTGGCAATCTTATTTGGATGTCCATTCTTTGATTTTCCTTTGGGTGGGTCAGACCCTTCAATCAAATCTGTCCAGTTGATGGTTTTAATATTCGTATCCATGATCTCATTTGTTCCTTTCCAGGTTTCATTTCCCTAGATGCTGCAAATCCGCGGAATCTTACAGATTCGCTGTTTTGACTGTTCAATTTTCTCCAAGCATTGGGATGTAAAAATTTGTTGTTGATTGCATTTAAATAAATTATATCTTAATTATCATAATAAATATGTAGGAAATAAATTAACATCTCACAAAAATAATATAGATCTTAGAATTAATTTCTAAAACTCATACTACTTTGAACCTGATCTTATCTGAGTACTATGCGGGATGCCTGAACATCAGAGAAGACAGCTGATATTTAGGGTATAAAAAGTTAGAGACATTCCAACTGGAATGTCTCTAATGGGTGATAATTATTGGAATTACTTCCTAAAAATCACTGCTCAAACTGGGAACTCGACTTCTGGCAAATCCTTCATAGCGGCTTGGATTTGTTCGTCAGGATACTCATAATCCTCCAGCTGACTTGAAAGGTAAGCCTCGTAAGCAGCTAAGTCGAAGTGTCCATGTCCTGATAGGTTGAATGCGATTACTTTACTGACACCCTCTTCTTTACACTTTAATGCCTCATCGATCGTTACCCTGACAGCATGGGCTGATTCAGGAGCGACGACAATGCCTTCAGCCTGGGCAAATTGTATAGCGGCTTCGAAAGTTGCTCGCTGAGGAACAGCGACCGCTTCTATGTCACCATGTTCGTACAGCGCGCACAAATGTGGAGCCATTCCGTGGTAACGCAAACCACCTGCATGGATTCCAGGTGGCACAAATGTGTGACCCAAGGTGTGCATCTTGGCGATAGGAGCCATTTTAGCGGTGTCACCGTAGTCCCAAGCATATAGACCTTTGGTGAGCGTGGGGCAGGCAGTAGGTTCGACTGCTACAACGCGCGTCTCTTGCCCTGCTGTGAAATTCTGGTGTAAGAAGGGAAAAGCAAATCCTGCAAAGTTGCTGCCTCCGCCCACACAGCCAATGAGCACATCTGGATACTCATCTGCCATTTCGAATTGCTTGAGGGCTTCGAGACCCACCACAGTCTGGTGCATCAATACTGGACCAGCAACCGAACCAATGGAGTATTTATATTTGCCGTTAGAGGTCACTGCAGCTTCAACCGCCTCAGATATAGCAATACCTAGCGAACCTAGACTCTCTGGATTTTCGCTTAATACTTTACGCCCAACCTCGGTTTTCTCTGAGGGACTTGCGGTTACTGTTGACCCGAAGGTTTCCATAATGACACGCCGGTAGGGCTTCTGTTGGTAAGAAATCTTTACCATATAGACGTGGCACTCCAGACCAAAGAAATTGCATGCTAAAGCAAGAGCAGATCCCCATTGACCTGCACCAGTTTCAGTTGTATAGCCAAGAGAGCCCTCTTCACTGGCATAAAATGCTTGTGCAATCGCTGTGTTCGGTTTGTGGGAACCAACTGGTGAGACCCCTTCGTATTTGTAATAAATATGAGCTGGGGTGTCCAGAGCTTTCTCCAGACGTCGGGCACGGAAAAGTGGTGAAGGGCGCCAGAGTTTATATATCTCTCGTACCGGATCGGGAATCTCGATCCAGCGCTCTGTGCTTACCGCCTCCATTATGAATTTCATCGGCCACAGCACTGAAAGGAAGTCCGGTGTTGCCGGTTCTTTTGTTACCGGATGAAGCAATGGCCCTGGATCAGCAGGCATATCCGGGTTGATGTTGTACCATGCTTTTGGAAGGTCGTCTTCAGCGAGTATATATTTCGTTTGGTCTGACATGTTTTACCTCCAGGTATGAATAAGTATTGGAATGATCACTGGCAACACTTTGCCCGTTTCAATCAGGACGGAAAATAAGAAACGTCCGTCCCGGCTAGGGGACGAACGCTCGGTCCGCGGTGCCACCCCAGTTAGACTGGCACAGCCGTTGCGGGCATAAATGCCTGCAAACAAAAATCCCGCCGGTGCTGCGACGGGATGTGAATGCCAGCCTCACTCTGTACGGGTACGACTGCTTCATTGTTGGTCTATTTGATGATGTCAGCTTATACCCTTTGCCATGATAACGGTGGCATCTCCGGCTAAGGCTAATGCGCAGTTTTGACTGCCGTTCACCTCGCAACTCTGAGGTCCATTCTGCACCAGCGTGTGGGCGGGATTTTCACCAGTGACCCGCTCTCTGCACCATCGTTTCAGTGCTTACTCGTCCTCTTCACAGTTATTAACCTATGTGATTATGTGGAGGGGTTTATACCTTGCTTATTGGATTTTGTCAATAGAGTTGGTGTGGGTTTGGTTTTTCTTGATCAGGGTCTTGAATGTGAAGGGGAAAAGGTGTTTTTGATCAGCAGGGTGATAGTCACATTCAATCTCAGACCACATGTTTTGATCTATTTCAGGGAAGAACGTTGTAGCTTGGACATTAGTGTGGACGATCGTTAAATAGATCCGGTCAGCGAGATCTAAGGATTGATCGAAGACTTCTCCTCCTCCGATGATGAAAGTTTCTGTTTCTCCTCTATCTTTAGCCAGTTCAATGGCCTCATTGATCGAGTGGACGACGTGGCAATCCTCAGCCTGGAATCGCTGCTGTCGAGTGATTACGACCATGATTCTGCCGGGGAGCGGTTTGCCGATAGACTCAAAGGTCTTCCGACCCATGATGATGTGATGCCCCATAGTGAGTGTTTTGAAGCGTTTTAGATCATCTGGTAAGTGCCAAGGGATACGGCCTTTCACCCCGATAGCACGGTTCTCGTCCATGGCGACGATTAAAGATATGATCATATAGCTACAATTGCTTTAATATGGGGATGGCTGAGGTAATTATTGAGTTCAAAGTCCTCATAACGATAGTTGAAGATAGATTTTACGTCTGGATTGATGATCATCTCAGGCAGCGGATTAGGCAGACGCGTGATCTGCAATCTAGCTTGATCTAGATGGTTGTTGTAAAGGTGAACATCTCCAAAAGTATGAACAAATTCACCAACCTCAAGATCAGATACTGCTGCGACCATCAAGGTGAATAAGGCATACGAGGCGATATTAAATGGAACACCCAGGAATGAATCTGCGGACCTCTGGTATAACTGACAAGATAACTTACCTTTAGCAACGTAAAATTGAAACAAAACATGACAGGGGGGTAAAACCATCTTTTCAACTTCGCCTACATTCCAGGCACTGACGATTAACCTTCTTGAGTTCGGGTTTGTTTTAATCTGGTCGATGAGGTTTGAGATTTGGTCAATTGTATTACCATCACCCGTTTTCCAGGAGCGCCATTGAGCGCCATACACTGGACCTAAATCTCCATTTTCATCAGCCCATTCATTCCAAATCCTAACCCCATGATCCTGGAGGTATTTAATGTTAGTATCGCCTTTTAGAAACCATAGAAGCTCATAGATGATTGATTTCAGATGCATTTTTTTTGTTGTCAAGAGGGGAAATCCTTCCTGTAAGTTGAAGCGCATCTGGTAACCGAATAACGACAATGTACCAACACCTGTCCGATCACCTTTTTCAATTCCATGATCGAGAATGTCACTCAACAAATCTAAATACTGTCTCATCAATACCATCCTCCAAATCGGCTCATGTATACGAATAATATGAAACTGATGATTTTGCTTTCCTTACAAAACTCGGACGTTGGTACTCAGGGAAGAGAAAGAAAGAGTTGCAAGATCATGAATCCAAGATTTTTCTTGCAGCAGTGATGTCTTTGTGAATCTGCTCAACCAACGATTGAACATCTGGAAACCGTTGTTCGTCCCTCAAGTGAGCAATGAAATCTAACTGGATTTCCTGGTCATAAATATTTTCACTAAAGTCGAGTAGGTGAGTTTCTACCCAGGTGAGCTCTGATTTTGGTTTAAAGGTAGGTCTGATGCCAATATTAGTGACAGCTCCCAACGCTTTCCCATTAACTTGAGCACGGCAGACATAAACCCCTGCTGCAGGTAAAGCGCGCTCCTTCCACAAATTTAGATTAGCGGTAGGTATACCAATTGTCCTGCCGCGTCCATCACCCGGGATAACCGTTCCATTGATGCGGTAGGCTCGCCCCAGGAGCTTGGCTGCTCTTTCTACCTGCCCTGCAAACAATGATTTGCGTATTACGCTGGAAGATATTACTTCGCCTTCGATTTTTACTGGCGGTACCACAGTTAAAGTATAGCCCAACTGCTTTCCCAGCTCTTTTAATTTAGTTACATCACCTGCGCGGTCTCGCCCGAGAGCAAAATCATGTCCAACCATTAATCGGGTCACATTCACTTTTGCAACCAAGTTGGTCATGAAGTCTTGTGCAGATGTGTTCGCAATCTGTGAGTCGAAAGGATGTGTAATGACCACATCAACTCCAAAGTCGCCTAATAAGACTGCGCGTTCTTCTGGTGTTGTCAGGTATGCTGGTTTTTCTCTTTTACCCAATACTACCGCGGGGTGAGGGAAGAAAGTAATCACTCCTGCGGGAGATTGAACTGCTTGTGCTCCAGCAGTAAGCTTGCGGATGATTTGCTGGTGACCCCGGTGTACTCCATCAAATTGGCCGATTGTCAACCAGACATTCTTTAAATTCACGTTTTCCAAGGACCAATAATGCAGCATGATGAGATGGATTTTTTTACTCGCGTAAGTTGTGATTTACGGTAAGCTGTTATCCGCAAAATCCACGTTTCTAAGGCCGGAAAAACTAGTCTGGTAGAGAGATATTAGGATTGGAAAAATACCTTACGTGGTTGCCACTCACTGGTTTCAGCATCATGCTCCAGCAAGCCAACTAAATCACCCTGTTGGGTTAAGCCTCTTACCCAACCGCTGGCGTCTGGTTCAGCAGGGATACGATGTCCGTGACGAACCAGTTCTACTTCGTCAGCGTTCAGTTCAATCATGGGCCAATCACCGAGCGCTTCTGCAGCCGGGATGAGAAACTGGTACCAATCTCCAGCGTCAAAGGACTCCTTCAACCTGCGTAAAGGGACTGCATCGCGTAATGTGAATTGACCGCTCTTTGTGCGGCGCAGGCCAATCAGATGTGCACCCGTACCCAAGGAATCACCTAGATCGTTGGCCAAAGAGCGCACATAAGTCCCTGAGGAACAATACACGTCGATCACAACTTCAGGAGGCGCCCATTCAAGAACCTCCAGGTTGTAAACATTAATAATACGTGGTTCTAGGTCGACCTCCTGTCCTTTGCGCGCCATCTCATATGCTTTTTTACCTTTAACTTTGACGGCTGAATATGGCGGTGGAACCTGTTCGATTTCACCGACAAACCCTTCCAGAATCTGATTGAATTGATCTTCCTCGATGTTCTCCAAGGGTGTTGACTTGGTGGTGGTGCCTTCGGAGTCAAATGTGTTTGTTGAACGACCTAATTGAATGGTCGCCTGATAACGTTTATCAGAAGCTGAGACATATTCGCTGAGACGAACCGCCGGTCCGACCAGTACTACCAGCACACCTGAGGCGCGTGGATCCAAAGTGCCGGTGTGTCCAGCTCGGCGTATCCCAGTCCCACGACGGATTATTTGCACAACATCATGAGATGTCAGGCCGATTGGTTTATCGACTACAAGCACTCCAGATACAATATTCTTTAATTGATTTTTGTCCATAGTATCTTCCCCATCCTTTTGGTTGATTGAATTTATTGACTGCCTTCCATTGATGATTGTGTAAATTTATGATAATAATGACTGGGTCATATCTAGTACTTTGGATTGAACTTCTTCGAGACTGCCTTCAATCTCTGCACCAGCTGCAGATTTATGTCCGCCACCTCCAAAGTTGAAGGCGACCTTGGATACATCGAAACCCGGTTTTGAGCGCCAACTGACTTTGATGCGTTCATCAGTTTGTTCTATAAAGATCAGCGCAATATCTATATTTTCAATTGTTGAAAGCAAGTTAATCAAATCTGCGTCATCACGACCAGGGTAACCAACCTGCTGGCGGTCTGCCAGCGTAAGCGTTGTCCAGACTAAACGCCCATTTGCATTAATCTTCGAGAGACCAGCTCCCCAATACCGGATAGCATTTAATGAACGCGATAACAAAGCGCGTTGATAAAGATCTGGCAGGTTTACACCTGTTTCCATAAGATCTGCTGCAACTCGCAATGCTTTAGGGGTCATATTAACAGTACGAAATCCAATGGTATCTGTGATTAAGCCGGTGAGCAGGGCTGCTGCTATGGGTTTTGTGATCGGTAATCCAAACTGGGGTAAGTAATTTGATAACATCTCAGCGGTAGCAACTGCTTGTGTTTCCACCAGATTAAGTCTGGCGAATTTCATATTTGTTGGGTGGTGGTCGATGTTCAAATCTGGTAATGAATAGCCGTTGAGAGCGCTGCCAGTACGCTCTAGGTCGGAACAATCCACAACAGCGATGTAATCAAAAGCCCCTTGCGGTTTGGCTTGAATCTTGTCGCTACCCTTGAGATGACGGAAATCTCCCGGTACGCCATCAGATAATACCATTTGCACATTCTTGCCAACAGCCTGAAGCGAAAGTCCCAAAGCCAATAATGACCCTACTGCATCTCCGTCTGGCCGCATATGTGAAACAACCAGGATGCGATTTGCAGCCTGAAGCTGTTTGTGTGCTGATTGGATGATGACATTGTCCATTCGGTTATATTACTCAGCTTCCGATCCAGGATCAGAATCAGCCCCATGATCTGGTTCTTCATGTAGGGATGATATCAAGCGTTCGATATTTTCAGCCTGTTCTAAAGTTGGATCCCAGTGAAATCGAAGATTTGGGAATGTTCGTAATTCGATCCTGTTCGACAGCTGGCTGCGTAAATAGCCGCTTGCGCTGGAGAATCCATCAAGGATCTCATCAGCCCTTATTGAACCTTCGATCGCGGAGAAGTAAATGTTGGCGTAAGCCAATTCACGGTCGATTGTTACGTCGTTGATGAACACACCTGATAAACGCGGATCTTTTATCTCATAAATGAGCATTTCAGAAAGCTCTTCACGTATACGATCCGATATTCGGCGTAATCTTAATTCAGATACCACCGGTGTCCTCCATCTTATTCAAACGGTTCATGGCATATCGTTTTGTACTCTGGTTGAGGGTTTGTGATAAGGTGAATGCCATTGCTAGATCGTTTCCGGATGGTCTTCTAGTTTATATAGGTGCGACCTCTTCGATAATAAAACTCTCTAAGATGTCACCTTCTTCAAAATCATTGAAGTCTTTCAATGATACGCCACACTCGAACCCTTGGCGCACCTCCCGCACATCATCCTGATGATGTTTTAGAGAGGAAATATCGCCAGAGAAGATCTCTTGATCCTCGCGTATGACTCGCATCTTCGCATTACGACGAATCTCGCCCTCTAAAACTCGGCAACCAGCTACAATACCCACTCTTGAGATTCGGAAGACGGCACGGACTTCTGCCTTGCCAATGTCAGTCTCTACCAATTCAGGTTCAAGCATGCCTATAAGGGCTTTTTCCACATCCTCTGTCAGACGATAGATTATGTCATACAAGCGGATTGAGACGCCTTCTGAGTCAGCCAGCCGTCGTGCAGCGGAATCTGCTTCTACATTGAAACCAATAACGATCGCTTTTGAAGCAGCTGCCAGCATGACATCACTTTCTCCGATATTACCTGTATCCGCTTGAAGAATATTGATAGATATATCTCCATTGTTCATGTCTTCCAAGGAAGATACAATTGGTTCCAGTGAACCCTGCACATCGGCTTTGATCACCAAGCGTAGTTCGCGCACCTCTCCAGATTGGAAACGGTCAAATAGTTGTTCTAATGTGACTGCGTGTTTTCTCTGCTCACGTGCTTGTTCCTTAATTTGTATACGCTGGTCGATGATGTTGCGGGCTTCCTTTTCTGAGGAGACGATTCGGAACAAATCGCCTGCCTCGGGTACATCATTGAAACCCATCACGGCTGAAGGGGTGGATGGACTGGCCTGATTTATCCTACGACCATGATGGTCAAACATTGCTTTGATGCGACCGAATGTCGTGCCAGCAACGAGCACATCAGATACCTTTAATATGCCATTCTGTACCAGTAGGGTGGCAACAACTCCCTTAGAGCGATCAATTTCTGCTTCAATTACAGTACCGATTACATGACCTTCAGGATTCGCACGGATGTTCATATTATCAGCAATCAATAATACAGCTTCAAGCAAGTCATCTAGACCTTCTTCCATCTTAGCAGAGACAGGAACAACAATGGTATCACCGTCCCATTCATCTGGGACGAGTCCAATTTCAGCGAGCTGCTGCTTGACTCGATCTGGATCTGCGTTGGGACGATCTGTCTTATTGAGAGCGACTAAAATGGGTACTTGAGCAGCTTTGGCGTGGGCAACTGCTTCGCGTGTTTGGGGCATTACACCGTCATCAGCAGCAACCACCAGAATGACGATATCAGCTCCTTGGGCACCACGGGCGCGCATTGCAGAGAATGCTGCGTGTCCCGGTGTATCTAGGAAGGATATGGTGCGACCATTATGTTCTACCTGATACGCACCAATGTGCTGAGTAATGCCACCTGCTTCCCCCCCAACAACGTTCGTGTGGCGGATTGCATCCAATAATGTGGTTTTTCCGTGATCTACGTGGCCGAGAACACTCACTACAGGAGGGCGAGGGACTAGATTATCCGGGTCTTCATCAGCGATCAGCTGACGCCAGAGCGGAATCTCTGTATCTTCCTCTGTCTTGATTTCTTCTGGAATTTCTAACGAAGCTTCATAACCCATCTCCGCGGCTACGATAGCAGCTGTGTCGAAATCTATTTGCTGGTTTATATTAGCCATAACTCCATTTGCCATTAAAGTCTTAATGATTTCAATGGGGCTGGCATGTATATTTTCTGCTAATTCGCGAACAGTCATGTTAGCGGGCAGGTCGATCGTCTTTGTTGACCCGTTATCGCTCATATGGTAACTCCTTATATGCGATTAGCCTGGAGATTAAGATTGTGATCTTAACTTAATTAGGCATATCGCGACGATTTGCTAATAACCAAGTAAAAACGCGCCTCAATTCAGCAGTTCTACAGTAATGTTCTAGCGTTTTTGCTGCAAAAGCACTGGCCATATCACCATTTATTAACTCTCGTGGTTAGTGTTCTTGCATTCCACAACAGATTTTATGATGGGTGCATATAATGGCTTCTTGAGCGGCATGTAAGGCGAGTTTACCTTAACAGTATCCTCACGTATCATCAGATTGTTTTAACTTGTGCTCAAGCCTTATTATATTTACCTATGCTTCCTCAATGCCCTATCTGATTTTCACTAGTAATTTCTTCAGGCAATGTTGCCATAAATATGGCTAATTCTCCTTTTTCCTCGGTGCTTATTTCAGTCCTCAAAGCAGCAGCCAGCGCACCATCTAAACCACGCTCCCAGCATGATCTCCGATCATGAAGGTACGCCCCCCGGCCTGAAATTTTACCCGTCGAGTCAATTTGAACGCCGTTCGGACCACGCACAATGCGAATGAGTGATTGTTTGGGCAATACCTCACGACACCCCACACATGTGCGTTGGGGAACATGTTTTCTTCTTCTAGGCTTCTTTGGCACCCAACTTTTCTCAGATAAATATTATAAATCTAATAATCCCAATCTTCATCCCAATCGTCACTGCTGCGTTTATGTCTGCGTTTGACGATTACGACATCCTGATCGGGGTCATACTCAATTTCTCTATATTTTCTCTTTTTCTTCTTTTTCTTATCCCGAATTTCTTCTTCCTCCTCCTCTTCGATCTCTTCGTCCACAGAGGGCACAACTCCAAATTCTTCCGGTTTGAAGGCAAACATTTCTTCTAGGGAGGAGGTCTCTTCTTCCATTTCGCTGACTTCAGCAACGGCTGGCTCAGTTAGTGGCGCTTCTTCTGGTTCTGTTTCGACTTCGACTTCTTTCTCAACTGGTTTGGTGATATCTACCTCAGCTGTTGGTTCTGCTTCCACTTGAGGAACTCCTTCAGCCTCAGCAGTGATAGACTCTATGGGTTCAGGAAGTTTTTCTTCTTCGACGGTGGGTTCTAATTCTTCACTGATATCAACATCACTGATGGATACAGCTTCTTCTTCGAGCTCTGCAACTTCTTCTATCGGTTCCGCTTCTGGGACAAGTTCTTCAGCTTCTTCTTCCTCTTCTGGAACCTCAATCTCTAGCTCATCAAGGGCAGCTACAATTGCTTCCATCGATTTTGGACCAACGCCATTCAATCCCAGTATCTTGTCAGAATCCATCTTCATCTGAAGTATGAGATCACCAACATTTTCGAAACCAGCTTCGAGCAAAAGATTATTTAGACGGGTGTCGAATGCTAAAACCTCCAAAGGCAGGACGAAGGCTTCCTTGGGTGTGGTAGCAAGTGCAGCCTCACGAAGTTGTGTTTCCTCTATTATGGTTTCCTCGCGTTGGCTTATAATTGCGCGTTCGACTCGATCGACTAACTTTGCGAGCTGGTTATATTCCTCAGGTGTGACTAGGCGGCCTTGATCTTTCTTTGTTAGAACCGCCTCTGCCAGATCGATGTTTGTAGCCTCTTCTTCAGCAATTTCTGCATACTCTGCATCTGTCTGGAGCTTGTAGATGGCATCTGCAGCTGCTTCTGGGAGACTCTTGATGTCAATCCGCCAGGAGGTCAGTTTAGCAGCAAGACGGGCATTTTGACCATCGCGACCGATGGCTAAGCTAAGCTGATCTTCAGGGACGACTACGGTTGCTGTCTTGGTTCCTTTTGAATATTCGTTCAAGTAAACGCCAGTAACCCTCGCCGGGCTGAGCGCTTTGGCGATATACGCAGCCTGGTCAGGATTCCATTCAATGACATCAATCTTTTCATCATTAAGTTCGCGTACAATCGCCTGAATGCGGACACCCCGTATACCAACGCAGGCACCGACAGGATCAACACCGGCTTGCAGAGCCGCCACAGCTACTTTTGAACGTTGCCCAGGTTCGCGGGCGATTGACCGAATCTCAACTAATCCATGATAAATTTCAGGTACTTCGTTCTCAAGCAGCCGACGTAGAAAGTTGCGGTGGGCGCGAGTCAAGATCAGCTGTGGACCACGAGGTGTTGATTTGACTTCGAGCAATAAAGCGCGCAATCGGTCGTGTAAACGATATCGTTCTCCTGGGATTTGTTGGTTGCGCGGCATAATACCTTCCGCTTTCATATCTAATCCCAAGGTGACAGCCTGACCGCTCAGCGCCTGAACGACACCACTGAGAATTTCGCCAAGTTGTTTGCTAAAATATTCAAACTGCGCATCACGCTCAGCTTCACGTATCCGTTGTTGAATGACCTGGCGGGCAGTTTGAGCAGCAACGCGGCCGAAATTCTTCGGAGTTGATTCAACAATAATCATACTGCCAATTTCGGCCTCTTCTTCTACCTGTCTGGCATCTTCAATTGAGACTTCGGTACGTTCATCCTGGACGGAATCAACAACCTCTTTCTCAGCATAGATAACTACTTTACCGGTCTCGGCATCGACTTTAGCTTCAACAATTTGTGCATTTGAAGCGTTAACAGCTCGACGATACGCAGAAACCATAGCTGCCTCTAAAGCCTCCAATATGACTTCTTTAGGAAGTTGTTTATCTTCTAATACTTCATTAAATGCAAGTGCAAATTCGTTCTTCATGGGTTTTACTTTCTCCCAATATCTTACACCGATGTGGGGTTGGTTT
>Ga0209536_100001790_pt1 | contig 35292 bp, 32 predicted proteins | sample DeeMarSeWOR28_12_FD_187461 | JGI IMG/M metagenome (GOLD analysis project Ga0209536, IMG submission 187461) | Marine sediment microbial communities from White Oak River estuary, North Carolina - WOR-2-8_12 (SPAdes) (version 2) | ecosystem: Environmental > Aquatic > Marine > Intertidal zone >...
TAATTAAAAATATATTGTCGCAGCAAAGGCGGTTGGAAGTCGTATTTTTTTCAATCGCCTTTGTTTTTTTGAGCCGGATCTGGCTTATCGGTGTCATCTAAATTACGATTCTGGTTTTGATTTGCTCTTGGGCGCAAATATTGATAAAATATAAATAAATGCTTCAAATTCTAGATTTTTTCCAAACTTAATAATAGATTAAGACATGTTGAAAAAAGTATCAAAATTAAACGTCGTGCGCATCGGCAGCGATATTACTTACAGCAGTCTTAAAAAGATTGGAGAAGGGATATTAGCATCCTTTCGCGGTCTTATTAATGAAATTAATGTGTCTCATCATGAATCCCCTGTTGTCGAAAGCGTTGATGCACAGTTATTGACAATGATACTTGATGAAGAGTACGGCGGACACACCTTGGGCATCACTGATGCGGACCTAAGGACTCAAGATGAAGACGAATTTTATAATTCGATTTTAGGCGGCAAAAACCCCAGAAACGATGTTGCGGTAGTTTCCACCAAAAAGCTCATTCCATTAAAAATGTCTTCAGATAAGCATTATGAATTATTTATCGATAGAACTTTGAAAGTATCGCTGCATGAAGTGGGACACAACTTCGGTTTAACCGATCACGCTTCCTACAGGCAGACACCAGATGGATCATTATGTCCGATGAGCAGAGGAGAATTCAATAAATTTGGGTATCGAGGGTATGTCAAAATAATTATTGATGGCCGTGGCCTGAATTTTTGTGATGAGTGTGTCGATTTCCTAAGCAAGGTTTACAGTAGCAAGCGGCGAAACAAAAAATTATTAAAAGACGCACTTGAGATCTCACCAAATTGATCAATACCCCACCATTTTCGTCCTCACACTTCTGATAACAGATGTTTTCTTTAGGACGCCTTATGATAAAATTACCAAGCTCAAGCCATGTAGATATTTGATTTTGAAGGACTTGATCTTATTTATAGATCCACAGGCGTCAGGTGATTGATGTTAATTTGGTAATTGTATTTTTCCGCAACGCCTAGCTCTTTGACGATTTCAATGCCTCGTCTCAACTCTTGTGCTTGCAAATTTTGATAGGGTTTACGTAAATCGCCGGCCGGAAGGCCTAACGCTTTGGTCAAGGATTTGACCGGAACCGGATTGACGCGTGAGTACATGAATTGCATCAATGGCAGCACTTTGAGATAGGTCTCTTTAAAATTTATAGCATCTTCGATAGTTCGCCAGGGTTTGGAGATCACGGCCATCTCATGCGGAATGATGTTGCCGGTCATATTTGCGGTTCCATGGCCACCGAGCGACATTACCGCCGGCACCAGTCCCAGATTGGGTGAATCACAGCACATTACCGACATTTCCTTTTTGGCCGCCAGGATCGTGGCGATTTGACCGGGCCGGGCCGTGGCTTCCTTGTCGATGACGATGTTGGGATGGTCGGCCAGATGCAAAATGACATCCGCCGGAAGATCGGTTCCGACTCGGGCCGGATTGTTGTAAATACCAATAGGAATTGGACTTGCATCAGCAACTTCGCGAAAATATTGCAGGGCGGATTCAACCGGAACAACGATATATGAGGGGACGGTCACAATCGCTCCGTCTGCCCCTGCTTTTGCCGCATACTTTACCATATTGATCGTTTCTTGAGTATTATTGCCCGTACATCCGTAGAAAAAAAGCATATTGTCGGGTCGAAACGGTATGGTTTCGGAAATGATCAACTGGCGCTCTTCTTTTGTGAGCAGCGACACCTCCCCGGTAGAACCCATAATGAGCAGTGCACGCGTGCCATGATTTGCCTGGAAATTTATGAGTTCACCGAATCCTTCAATGTCGATCTTACCGTCGTTTGTGAATGGGGTGATAAGCGCCACAAAGGACCCTTCAATAATTTTATTGCCCATCTCCGTTCTCCTTAGGAAATATTTAACGAATGTTTTCGACCGGAATACTCAGTGACATGTCTGTTTTTGAATACCACAACGCAGAATTTGAGAAAAGCCCATATATCCGATGTTGACACAAAATCCCATTTTTGCCATATTTTGTGATCTTAAGACGAAGTCCTTTTTGATAGATCTCACCGCCTGCATCATAAAATGACAGAAGCAGCATTACAAAAACCGGATGGATTGTCGCGCCTGGTCGCTGCCACCATGGCAGGACCCGTGCCATTGCTCTTGTTAATCGTAGCACTGCTAGGCGGTGTTGTCGCCCTGATGATCACACCCCGCGAGGAAGAGCCCCAGATTGTTGTACCCCTGGCGGATGTGTTGGTATCTGCACCCGGTCTTAGTGCCGTGCAGGTTGAGCGTCAGATTGCGACACCGCTTGAAAAGCTTTTGTATCAAATCGATGGCGTCGAGTACGTTTACTCGATGTCCCGACCCGAGCGGTGCGTGGTGACGGTCCGCTTTTTTGTCGGTGAAGATCGGGTCGAATCTCTGGTCAAAATCTACAATAAAATCTACTCTCAAACCGATCGCATTCCGGCTGCGGTTCATTCCTGGGTGGTCAAACCCATCGAGATCGATGATGTGCCGATTGTCATCGCAGTCCTATGGAGCGATAATCCAGAATTGACCAGCGACTACGAGTTGCGAAGGCTTGCGGAGGAAATAGAGCACGATCTGCAATCCATTGAGAACACCAACCGGATTGAGGTTAGCGGTGGTCGACCGCGGCAAATCCGGGTTGAGTTGGACCCCAAAGCCCTTGCGGCAAGACGCACAGCTCCTTTGGAGGTGGCCTGGGCAATCGATGTTTCCAATAAGCTGTTGCCCGCTGGTGATGTCCAAGTCCTGGATAAAGATTTGATCGTTGAAGCCGGCGACTTTATTCAAAGTGCTGAAGCTCTCAGCAAGCTGGTGATCAATGTCGTCGACGGTGTGCCGGTCTATTTGGGTGATGTTGCGCATGTCATCGACGGTCCTGCCGAGCCTACCAGTTACACCTGGATTGGCTTTGGTCCGGCATGCAATCAATTACAGGCATCCCCTGATGTGTATCCGGCGGTGGCGATATCCATCGCCAAAAAGAAAGGTACCAATGCGGTATGGGTGGCTGAAGAGGTGGAGGATTATTTTGCAAAACTAAAAGGTGAAATCTTCCCCCCTGAGGTCAACTACCGAATCATCCGAAACTACGGCCAGACGGCAAACGATAAGATAAACAATCTTGTCTCCAGTCTTCTTGTGGCCGTTCTTACCGTGGTGACCTTCATTGGGATTTTTCTGGGATGGCGAGCGGCGGTGGTTGTGGGCCTGGCCGTACCGATTTGCTATGGCGTCACGTTGGTACTTGATCTGTTTGCAGGCTACACCATCAATCGGGTTACACTTTTTGCGCTTATCCTGGCCTTGGGCTTGCTCGTGGACGACCCGATCACCGGTGTCGACAATATTGAGCGGTACCTGCGGATCGGACAACACCCGCGGCGTCGCAGTGTTGTTCTGGCAATATCGGAAATTCGCGGCGCGCTGATCATGTCGACCATTGCCATCATTCTGGCCTTTGCACCGCTGCATTATATCAGCGGAATGATGGGTCCTTACATGGCACCAATGGCGTTTAATGTGCCGGTGAGTGTGACCGCCAGCACAGTGGTGGCTTTTTTGGTGACGCCATGGCTTGCTTTCAAGCTTCTCAAGCCGCCTAAAGAACGCTCCGAATATCAGATCACGAAAACCGGACTGTATCGCCTATACGCCTTGCTATTAAGGCCGCTTCTGCGTAATCAGCGACGCTCTAAAATATTTCTTGCGGCTGTTTTGCTGCTGTTTCTAGGCTCTATGGTATTGCCGGCTTTACGGCTGGTACCCCTCAAACTGCTGCCTTACGATAACAAGAATGAGTTTCAGGTGGTGGTGGATATGCCCGAAGGAACCACACTGGAGCGCACACAAGGCGTTGTTTCTGCTTTGGGTGCCTATTTGCGCACGGTGCCGGAGGTGATGGACTGTACGGCATTTGTGGGGGTGGCGTCGCCGATGGATTTCAACGGCATGGTTCGCCATTATTACCTGCGCCGGGGTGCACACTATGCAGATATTCGCGTCACGCTGGCCCAACGACAACGCCGAAAACAACAGTCCCATGCCATTATGTTACGCCTGCGTCGAGATCTGGAGACCATCGCGCAAGCCACCCATGCGCGGATCAAGCTGGTCGAAGTGCCACCGGGACCGCCGGTAATCTCAACTATAACCGTGGAGATTTACGGCGCAAAAGCCACAGCTTATTCCGCGTTGCAGGACGCGGCAAAGGCTTTGGAAGCGCGTTTGAGACAAGAGCCGTTTGTTGTGGATGTCGACACCTCCGTAGGAGATGATCAAGAAAAAATCATATTTGTACCGGACAAAGAAAAAGCCGCGCTGTCCGGCGTTGGTACGGAAGATATCGCACGTACCATTCGTTTGGCCAATCACGGTCTAACCGCAGGGTATATGCAACTATCCAGAGAAGTCAATCCGTTGCCGGTGGTGTTGAGACTTCCATTCGATACCCGCAGCTCGCGCCATGCCTTGGCGGCGCTGTATGTCAAAGGAAGACCGGGGATTACCAAGATTCGCGAAAAATCAGGTCTGCGCGATGCACCGCAGCCGATTGTGCCTCTGGCTGAGCTCGGTGAGTTAGACTGGACCGAGCAGGACAAGGTCATTTATCATAAAAATCTCAAACCGGTTGCCTATGTATTTGCTGAGGTCGCCGGAAGAACGCCTGCTGAGATCGTATTGGATGTAAGCAGCGACCTCAACAAAAACGCTTCCGAGAACAATCCTGTACCGTTGGCACAACGCACCTATCTTAATCCAGGCGGGGGTTTGCCATGGACCTTGCCTGATAATATCAATGCGAAATGGAATGGTGAGGGTGAATGGCAGATCACGTTGCGTGTGTTTCGAGACCTGGGTGTTGCATTTGGGGTGGCCCTGCTGGGTATTTTCCTGGTGTTGCGCATTCAAACCGGCCTATCGGCTATCACCGGCATTATTATGCTGGCCATACCCTTATCTATTATTGGTATTATGCCGGGATTCTGGCTGTTAAATCACATAGGCGAACGCGTGGTCGACGGATTTCCCAACCCGATCCTCTTTACGGCCACCGCCATGATTGGAATGATCGCACTGGCGGGGATTGTGGTTCGCAACTCGTTGATTCTGGTTGAATTCATCCACATCGCCTTGCGTGAAAAAAAGACCTTACCCGAGGCCTTGCTGCAGGCCGGGGCTGTGCGCATGCGGCCGATTTTTCTGACGGCCGGTACCACATTGCTCGGTAATCTGGTCATCACGCTTGATCCGATTTTTAGCGGGCTGGCATGGGCCATCATTTTCGGTATTCTCGCATCCACCGTGTTTACCCTATTTGTGGTTCCGGTGATCTACAGTCTGGTATACGGCAATAAACCCGGGCACGGGCTGCCTTCGAAAAAGGAGCTTGACGTGTGAAAGCTGTTTGGAAAATAATCGGAATCGTTTGCGTTTTGGTTCTGCTTGGCGGCGTGATGGCCTACCTGGCAGGTTTTTTTGAGAGCAAAATTTCAGTTGATTTCAGCGGTGTGGTGCCTTTCACTGACAGCGGTCAAGCGTTCACCGTTGACATCACCACCGAGCCCTTAATCGAACAGGCGGCCGGAACCGTTCGGGCCAAAGTCGAGACGGTGATCTCTCCGGTAATTACCGCCACGATCTCATCCATAGCGGTTTGGTCGGGTGATGAGGTCAAGGAAGGGGATGTGCTGGTCAAACTTGATTCGAGGGAGTTGAGGGCTCGGGTCGATCAAGCCCATCAGGCGGCTGTTGCCGCGGGAGCCAGACTGACGCAATTCGAAAAGGACGCTAAACGCGTCCAGCGAATCTATAAGGCTGACCCCGGGGCGGTTTCGAAGGCCGAGCTCGATCGAATTCAGGCGGCACTGAGTGCTGCACGGGCGGAGCTTATACGCCTGAGGCGCCAGAAAGATGAGGCCAAGACGGCGCTCAGCTACAGCGAGTTGACCGCCCCGATTACAGGTCGCATTGTAGAGCGCTATGCAGATCCCGGAGACACCGCCCGCCAAGGTGAAGCGTTACTGCGCATGTACGATCCCGATACCCTTCGACTTGAAGCCAGTGTGCGAGAGTCTATCGCCTCGAAACTGGTAAAGGAGCAAAACCTGATCGCAGAAATTGATGCACTAAATAAGCAGTATCCCGCCGTAGTCGATGAGATCGTACCTTCCGCCGACCCCGGTTCGCGTTCTTTTCTTGTCAAAGTGAGTTTAATGGGTGGATCGGGGCTTTACCCAGGTATGTTCGGCAGGTTGTTGATACCCATCGGGCAAATCGAGAAGATCTACATACCGACTGGTGCGGTGACCCATGTCGGCCAGCTCGATTTTGTCATCGTGAAAACCGAGCAGGGGCCTGTGCGTCGTTATGTGCGCTTGGGTGAGCTCGGATCTGATGATCGCATTGAGGTCATCAGCGGTCTATCTCCCGGCGAGCAAATCCTATTTTGAATTGTTTTCAAGACACTCTTCCAACTCACGTTCCAGCTTTTGTGAATACTGCTCAAGCTTCGCTTTGGCGTTTTCCAAATCCTCAATGGTTTCTTTTAGTTGAAATTCCCTTGCTTCAAATTTGACCAGCATCATGCCAAATGCTTCGGCAAGCTCAGCCAGAAAGCTCGGATATCTGCCTTTCTTCGCCAGTTCAAATAATTTTTCGGAATCTGACGGTTCAAATTTACCGGAGGCAATCTTTTTGCACGAAGAAGTCAGTATCTCAAACAAATCAAGATAATAACGCTCAAAGTCCATTTTGGTTTCCTTTCACATTAAATAACTTATGAGGTCAGATCAGGTCAGATCAAAGCCGGAGCCTGCCGCGCCATAGCCTGGCGAAGGCGGGTCCTCTGGCTCCGGATTCTTTACTATTCCCATAATTCCCTTAAAAGTCAATATTTTTGGGGACAAGCAGCATTCATGAAGAATTATCACAATTTTCAAACCTTTGAGTTGTCGAACGATGCACATTATAACTTGTCTGCAAGACTTGTCATCGGTGAGGCAATGGTGATATAAAAGGGATTCGACGATCCCAAATATTTCATATGAAAGGAAATAAAAAAGGGTAAAATGATTACCTTTCTGGATTACGGCGCCGGAAATGTCCGCAGCCTCATCAATGCCATTGAGAGTTTGGGGGAGACGGTTAAAATTGTTGCATCCGGCAAGGACATCCTGTCGGCGCAAAAGCTGGTTTTTCCCGGCGTGGGTGCCTTCGGCAATATGATGCGCATCTTAAAGGAGAAAAAATATATCGAACCTTTGAAAACCTATCTTCATTCAAACCGACCCTTTTTCGGCATCTGCCTGGGGTTGCAGGCGTTGTTCGAAGGCAGCGAGGAAGCCCCTGATGTCAATGGTCTGGGGTTTCTTGCAGGTTCGGTCAAGCGGTTTGCCATAGAGTTTTCCGTACCGCACATTGGATGGAATGGGCTCAATTTCAAACAATCCTCGCCAATCTTCAATGGGCTCCGCGGTGATGAAAAGTTTTATTTTGTGCATTCATACTATGTGGCGCCTGAAGTTCATGGGGTAATCCTGACCACAACCGACTATGGATGCGAGTTTGTCAGCAGCATTCAAAAGGGCAATATCATTGCCACGCAATTTCATCCCGAGAAAAGCGGCAGCTCCGGGTTACGTATCCTCAAGAATTTCCTTCAAACGGATGTCGAACCAACCCGACCGGTGCGTGTGTCCAAACGCACCGAGCTGGCCAAGCGCATCATTGCCTGTCTGGATGTGCGCGCCAACGACCAGGGCGACCTGGTCGTTACCAAGGGAGATCAATATGATGTCAGGGAAAAAGGGGTTGTCAGAAATCTCGGCCAACCGGTTGAACTGGCCCGGCGCTATTATGAGCAAGGGGCTGATGAGATCACCTTTCTGAATATTACGGGATTTAGAGATTGTCCTCTGGAAGATATGCCGATGCTCGAGGTACTGAGGCAGACTTCGAAGAATGTGTTTGTGCCGTTGACCATCGGCGGAGGGATCAGGGATTACACGGACAAAGGCGGTCGCAATTATACGGCCCTGGAGGTTGCCACCGAGTATTTCAGATCCGGCGCGGACAAGGTATCCATCGGAACGGATGCCGTCCGGATTGTCGAAGACTATTTGAAAACCGGCCGCAAAACCGGTCAAAGCTCCATTGAGGAAATATCCCGTGTTTACGGCAACCAGGCGGTGGTTATTTCAATTGATCCCAGACGGGTGTATGTCAACTCACCGGATGCGGTTCAGCATCAGGTGATCGCAACGGCCATTGCCGGTCCCAACGGTGAGCACTATTGCTGGTATCAGTGCACCATCAAAGGCGGCCGCGAGGGCAGGGAATTGGATGCGGTGACCCTGGCGCAGGTTTGCGAAGAACTGGGCGCCGGAGAAATCCTGCTCAATTGTATCGACCGAGACGGCACGAACCTGGGATTCGATATCGAGCTCATTAATGCCGTGAAAACAGCCGTTTCGATCCCGGTGATTGCCTCCAGCGGTGCCGGTTGCATGGAGCATTTCTATGAAGTATTTACCGAAACCGGAGCCGAATCAGCATTGGCCGCCGGTATTTTCCACCGCAGAGAGGTACCCCTTGCTGATGTGAAGAATTTTCTAACCGGAAAAGTTGAAATCCGGCGTTGATAAAAATAGTCTGCAAATTAGACGATTGAATTTCCGGAAATACGCTTGAGAAGTTCTGCACGGATTTTAACCATCGCCAGGGTGTCATGCCCGCAGTATTTCAGCAGGTTATTTCGGATGGTGCGCTTTGTCTCCGGAGGCGTTGAAGGATCGATCATTCGCAGGTACGCAAAGGATGCCTGATTTCCTTCCTGAATAACCAGGTTTTCGTAGCTCATTTCAGGCAATAGGGCAGGTAAGACAAACTTGAGCGAAAATGACCCATAAAATCTTGGGTGATAATAATATTTACGGATAATGGCGCATAAATCTATAAAGCGATCCAGGGTTTCAATGAGCTGTTCACGATAGAAAGGTAAATGCTCAGCCAGTTGTCGGATGATGTCTTTTTCATATGTGGTATAAATGAAAATAGAGCCGTATTTTCCTAGCGTCTCTAACAGCGTGACGGTAAATTGCTCTCGTGGATCCTTGTCTTCATAGCAAAGATATTCATGGTGCCCCAAGGTGCCGTTCTGATAAAAAATGTGATTCGACCATTGAAAAGGAATCGCCTGATAGGGTCTGGTGCCGGTGTAACGCGGAATGGCAGGGGCGGCTGTTTCAAAATCAAGAAAGTGAATCGGATAGGTCACGTCATCAAATTCTGCCTTAAGCTCCTTGGAAATATATTCTTGCTGCTTGATGATGCTGGTTCGAATACGATTCTGTATGCGGGTCAACGCAAAGGAATCAGGAATATCCCGTATATCCTGAACCTCTGATTCTGTCAGTTGATCCAATTTCTCCTGATTTATACCGTTAAGGTTCAGCACCCAAAACTCAGGCATTTTTCGCGTGCAGTACTCCCAGAATTCGCATAGATAAGGTCTCATACAATGCCGGGATGGTTTAATCTCAGGTGCATTTTCTTTTGCAAGCATTGCCTTGAGATCACTGAGATTGGACCGAATCTCATCCTGAAAGTGCAGCACCTGATGCGTAAGGTCGGCAAATGTAAAAATGGAATCAAGATCAAGTTCAGATCCGTCGTAAACATATTGGTTGTTTACGTGTAAGATGCCGGCCCGGCTGATCCTTACAGCGCAACCGTGCAGAACGTAATATTGAACGGCAATATCCCAAAGATAAACTTGCTTAACCGAAGTGGATGATTTCACCTCTACCAGATTCCAGCTGCCATCACCGAACCGCTCTAAGATATCCGCTCGTACCCGCACACCATCATATAAAAAGGCGGCTTCCCAGATGGCTTGAATCTTTGAATCTTGCATTAATGCCGCTGTAGAAGTGACCGCCTCTTCATGGTGAAGGTAATTCTCTTCAATGAGCAGCCCTGCGGGGTAGAGCTGTCTGGCCAATTTTTCGACTTCATGCGCTGAATCGAAGATCGCCTGCTTGGCAGGCGATATCTCGGAAGCCAATTGGGGCTCGTAGCTTTGGTACCAGAGACGCAAATGACATTGCAAACCGGCAAGAAATCGCGATTTAGAGAGGCCTGGAAATCGTCTTAAATTCATTATATCGGCATTACAGTTTTGGCATTTGCATTATTTTTTTCATGAGACCAAAAAGGTCCTCTCTAGCCCCGAAAGGCAATACTTTGAACACTTTGTCCAGCCGTTCTTCCCATCTATTCATTATGACGTCAGCTGTCGGTTTTTCCCAGGTTAAGAGCAAAAACAGCTCGTCTCTGATTTTTTTCCTCATTTTCATTTTTTCCTTGCGCTCGATTTTTGGCGCCCGACTTAATGCCTCCTCAAACCATTTCAGTAGATCCATAATATCGCGGTCTTTAATCCTCATTTTTACTCCAATTATTTTAAATTGTTATCATCAACAAATGTAATGATATTAATAGGATATCATAGGTTTTACCTAAAATCAAAATCTTAGATCCTTTCGGGGCTTCAAATTTCTCAGTTATTTCCCGCCTGCCGGCTAAAGTCTCTCGACAATAATGCCAATAATCATGATGGACATGTCTTCAATGAATCTAAACGAAATTTAAGGAGATAAAAATGAAAAAATTAATTCTTATTTTGGTAATCGTTTTATTACCGGCACTTGCTTTCGCCGGCTTTTCGATAAAGTTTGAAAATACCCTTAACAAAAAGGTTTTTTATTTTCTTTATTGGATTGATCATCCATATAATTGGCCCGCACCAGCGAATATGGCCGGTGGAGAGCTGGAAGCTTTAGAGACGGTAAAACTAAATGTCCACTATCAAAACGGCAAGTACCGTGTGATTTGGAGAGATGAAGCTGATTGGCAAAATCAAATGACCTTTAGCTTTAATAAGGATACCGGCCAAATAACGGTCAACCCTGAAAAGTTAAATTTTAATTAAAGAAGATTCTTCGCCATTACCGGTTGCACTCTTTTAATAGGAAAGAAATTAGGTCACCTGATTAAATTTTTCTTTTACCGCTCCGCAGATTGGACAGTTGTCAGGAGCCTCATCCTCGCTGATGAAACCGCACACCTGGCATACGTAATAGTCTGTCTCACGTTCGGCCACCATATCGTTTATGGCCTTTTTATAGAGATTAGCATGCTGGCTTTCTACATCACGGGCCTGGGAAAACGCTTTTAATACAGCTTTATTGCCATCTTCGGCGGCATCTTTGATCAATTTTGGATATTCTGCCACATTTGCCTTAATCTCATTTTGAAAGGCGGTTTCAAGATTTTCTTCAGTCGATCCGATCTTTCCCCGCATCAGTAGCAAATATCGTCGAGCATGTACCGATTCGGCCTCGGAAACTGCTCGAAACAGGCGCGCAATCTGTTGATAGCCTTCCATATCCGCTTTCTTGGCAAATGTGGCATTTCGAGCGCAGGCCTTGGATTCGGCGGCAAAGGCATAGGCGAGATTTTTTTCTGTTTTATCGGGCATAACTCAGATCTCCTTATTTTCGATCGAAATCCTTTGAAGAGGGCTCGACATTCCGGAATTTTTGCTCAATTTGGTGGACGATTTGATGAATCATTTCTTGCGGAAGATGCCTCGGCTTAATATATTTAAAAAGTGATGAAAATTGTTCGGGATTGATGACCGATATCCCGTCTGCAGATGTGCGTTTTACATACCATCCGGGTAAAGCCACTATTGCCCTTACTGCTATCGGTTTTCCGACAGCGCGTTGTATCCAGTCTGAAAGCCAGTCAGCCTGCTGCTTGGCCTGATCTAATGTCTTCCAATCTTCACCCTTTGGGAAATAGAGTACTCTGCCGTCATATGATACGGTAGCATCCTTTAGACGACCACGGGATTTTGGCTTTGATTGTGCGTTGGTTTCAATTGCATACACGCCTGTATGTCCGACGACAATATGGTCAATGTTAAATTTATCTACTGGTAGGTCATGATAAACATGATAACCTTCCTTCATGAGCTGATTGAGTTCCTGGGCAACCGCAAGCTGGCCTTCATATCCCAGACGGACGATTCGTCTTTCGCGAAAAAATCTGAGCAATCTGAATAAAAAAAAGGCAATCATTACCGTACATATGATCGCAAGGGTAATGATACCTTGGGTGTCGATTTCAGTTTTGGCAAAATACAGCAGGGAAATATAGGCCGCATAAATGCAAATCGGTAATGAGAATAGATAGAGCAGGTAGATGCTAATTTCTTGGTTGAGCCCATCTAGGCGTTTGAGAAGCGCATGCCCTGGAGATCTGAGAAAATCATGCGTAAAGGGTGTGCGTTTTCTTTTAAGCTGAGCGTATTTTAGAATAATGTATAAAAATATCATAAGAATCGCTGTGGCACCGGACATTATAAGACTTGGTATATGCATGAATATTATTTTCAATTTCAGCTCCTATGGGATCAATATGCATCAAATCAATATTTTCAGACGTTATTTTATCATTATTCGTGGATTTACTCAATCTCAGCCTGAGAAGGGAGATACTTTGATTTTATGCTATTAGAGGCTGTTTATATGGAAATAGGGACAATCTTTAGTCTATACAATCATCGATCAGAAAATGCCAGGTGCTCCGAGCAACGCTCTGCGGAAGCGATCCTTCAGGTAGGCACCATCTTTGGGCGGAAGGACAATAGATATAAACTGTCGTCAAAAGTTGAATTGTGATTTATAATAATTAAGGAAGCTACTTAAGAAACGAGTATCCGTGTTAGTGGGAGGTAACCACATGCAAATTAAAAAGAAAGACAGTCATTTGCCGGATTACGCACTTATTGAACGTCAAGAAATGATGAGAGGGTTAGGCTACGGTGATAAAACCATAGAACAACTGCAGATAGGTGTGGTTAGTAGCTGGGGTGAGATAAATCCAGCGGCAATTCACCTTGATCGTGTTGTGAAAGCCGTAAAGGCCGGGGTTTGGGCAGCCGGCGGCACCCCGAGAGAGTTTGTCATCAGTTCGATATGCACAAGTATGGCCGGTAACGACAACTATCACCTGCCCCACCGGGACCTGGTTGCCAGCTATATTGAAACCGTGGCCCTCACAAATCTATTCGATGGGTTAGTACTTGTTCCCGTTTGCGACGATGTCATACCCGGCCATCTCATGGCAGCGGCCCGATTAAACCTACCGTCTGTTGTCGTTACGGGAGGCTATATGCAGCTTAATCGGTACAAAGGTGAGGTCTTGGACCCATTGGATGTTGCTCCCAAATATTATGCCGAATTCAAAGAAGGCAAAATCAGCGCGGATGAATTCTGCCGAATAAAAGATAGGGGCTGTCCGGGAATCGGTGCCTGCCCCGTCATGGGCACCGCCAATACTATGGCCGCCATTGCAGAAGCATTGGGCATGTCACTGCCCGGCAACGCGTCGCTGCCGGGATCAGACTCCCGATTGCTGAGAGTTGCCTTCAAGGCCGGACAGCAAGCGGTTCAACTCCACAACAAGGGGCTAAAACCCAGTGAGGTTATGACCTTTGATGCTTTCAAGAATTCGATACGCGTGCTCATGGCAACAGGTGGTTCAACCAATGCCGTGTTGCATTTGCAGGCCATAGCCTCAGAGCTGGATTTAGAAATAACTCCTGAAATGTTCAATAAACTGAGTAAAGAAACACCTTTCATCTGCGATATCGCACCATCCGGCCCTGGAGAACATCTGTTAAATGACTTTGATGAAGCCGGCGGCATTCCATCCGTATTGAAGGAACTCCAACCCTTACTGGCCACCGATGTCCTGACGGTTACAGGCAGTTCACTGGGCGAGAATCTCCAGCAGGCGCAAGTCGGGGATCGCAAAGTTATCTATGCACTTGATAAGCCCTTGGCAAAAGAGGGCGGTCTGATCTTCCTGCGCGGCAATTTATCTCCAGAGGGGGCGCTTATAAAAAAGGCGGCAGTGCCTGTTGAGATGTTTCAGCACAGGGGACCCGCAAAAATTTTTCCCAGTGAAGAAGCGGCCTGTGATGCCTTAATGGCAAATGAAATCTCAGCCGGAGAAATCGTCGTTGTCAGATACGTGGGGCCGAAAGGCGATCCGGGCATGAGGCTTCTGCAACGCTTTTTGTGGCTGCTTGCGGCCAAAGGCCTGCAAGACAAAATCGCTTTTATTACGGATGGAAGGTTCTCGGGAACGAACAAGGGTTGTGCAGTGGCTCATATCGCACCGGAAGCTGCAGATGGCGGACCTTTAGCTGTGGTGAGAGACGGTGATATCATTGAAATCGATATTCCAAACGAAAAACTAAATATCGATATATCTTCCGAGGAACTTCAAAAAAGACTTTCAGCGTGGCAACCTTTGCCAGATAAAGTACAGAAGGGTTACTTGGCCGTTTACTCAAAATTTGCGAAATCAGCGGACAAGGGTGCCGCCCTGAATTATAAGGATGCATAGGTCTTCAGATTTTCGTATAATTTATAGTTATACGATTTAAAAATGCCACAATTTTATGATCTGCAGGGAATCCGATTTTTTCTTCCAGGCGATATCAATCGCTTTCCGGGAGGGTGACCACATATTTATGATGAGACGATCTTTTATCTCAGATCCACTGCGCTGCGCCAGCCATCATAAATATGTGGTCACCGCCGGGGCGCTGTCGCCACTAACAGAGATATCGCCTTCCAGAAAAAATCGGATTCCCCTCATGCCGAAAGAAATGTCGGGTTTCAACAACGTATAACTATAATGATCATGAAGATAAAAAATAGTAACTAATAATTTCGCGGGCAAGTTCCACAGATCTGACACCGAGTTTCTTGCCGTGGACGCCTAAAACACTTATACATATTCCGTCAGCTCCATCAGGGGTTAACGCATATGTCGTGATCCAGTCATATTTATATCGGTCCATTTTATCGTTGATCGTTCCGGTTTTGGCGCCCAGATCCAAATGCTTTAATTTCCCTTTGCGGCGTAGTTTCCGGAAGGCTGTTCGGCCGGTGCCGTAAATTACTGCTTCTTGCATAAGAACCTTCAGTTCTGCGGATGTTGTTTTGCTTATCGGCGGCGGTAACATGCGACAGCGGGCGTGATAAAGGATTTCATCGGTATGATCATAAATTGTGTCAACCAGCCAAGGTGCCGCCATTTCTCCGTTGTTTGCCACCACTGCTGCAAGCAGGGCCGCATGCAAAGGCGAAATAAGCGTTCGTTTATTAAAGCCTGAAGATATCTCGGCCAAGCCAAAATCATTTGCCGGTACATCAATGGTACTCATCGCAATCGGAAAATCAAACGGAATCGGTCGATTAAATAAAAATTTATCCGCATATTCGGTGAGGGCATTTTGGCCCAAATCGTATATGCCCAGCTTGCCAAAGACAGAATTGTTGGATGCGGCAAAGGCTTTTCGAAATATGGTTTGCCTGCCGGATCGCCTATCATGATCTTTTAATTGATATTTGTAAAGCGTGTGTTTGCTGCCCACGAAAGATACGCGCTTATCCGGAGTATATCCGGCGGTTTCCAGCGCCGCCGCCGCCGATATAATCTTAAAGAGGCTTGCCGCCGGAAAAGCAGCCTTTAAGCAAAGATCTTGTGTTGGGTTATGCATGTCTCGGCTGGCCAGGGCTAAAATCCGTCCATCATAGGGATTAAGAACGACCACCGCAGACTGCACCGTTCTGGCTCTCCGGAGCCGGCGGACTATATGGTTTTGAAGCTTTACATCAATGGTGGTCCGTATCGTCAAACGGGAACCATTGTTTTCCACCACCCACTGATCGACAAGTGCAGAGGAATTATTAATAAAATCCTTTAAAAACTCCGCAAGATCCTCCTGGGAAAATTTCTCAGAAGCATGCGCCATTGGCTTTTCAGGAAATGAAGGTTTTTGGCCAGTCTGGCTTAAGGCGGCGAAAAACCATGATCCGGAGGAAAAGACGAGCATAAAGATCACTGAAGTGCCGAATGTCATGGCGAATAATAAAGGCAGTTTTCTTAGAAAACGCTTTTTGCGTTCAACTCTCTGGTGTCGTGCTTGGTTTAATCGCCACTTCGCAGAATAATTGCTTTTATAATTTTTCATTAATCCTCGCACCGTCGCCCTTTTATTTGTTAGCACTCGGCAATAGAAAACAACATTGCATAGATTCAAAAATGTGCTTTTTATTCTCACATCATTCTACCAAAAATCATCGAAAGGAGACACTCATTTTTTGGAAGCCATGCTCAGCGAATATCTAAAAAGTCATCAAAAAAGGTGGCATAAACCGGTGAACATACTTTGTCACCATGCGTCAAACCAGGCATTTAATCCGCTTTCCAGCAAGACCAAACAATAGACACAAAAATTCTAATTTCCGCTACCATACACTGATTGTTCTTTTTCAATGTATCTGGTAATAGATCGTTTTGAAAGGCTTTTTATCTGCTTTTTGGAATATCGATTTGAGAGTCTGTTATGAAGAAAGAAAAACACATCCTAACCATGCTTGTTGAAAATGAGCCAGGTGTGACGGCCCGCGTTTCAGGACTGTTTGCCAGTCGCGGTTACAATATCGAAACGATCTGCGGCGCACCTACGGCCAATCCGAAAATGTCCCGCATCACCATCACAACCCAGGCCAACCCTGAGATGCTCGAACAGATCATGAAGCAGATACGACGGCTGATCAATGTGATCAAGGTTAGAGATATGACCGGCAAGGAAGCCGTAAAGCGTGAAATGGCCTTGATCTGTGTCAAGGCCAGGCCGGAAAACCGGCCGGAAATATTTAGACTGATCGAGACCTTCAAGGGCAAGATTGTAGATACGGGGTTAACCCATTACATTATCGAAGCAACCGGCAGTCAGGAAAAAATTGACGCCCTTATCAAATTTTTGGAACCGATGGGCATCAAAAAATTGGCAAGATCCGGAATTTTGGCGCTTTATCGCGAACCGGAATAGATTACAGGTCTCAATTAGGAATCGATCTGCTAGAAATAACGTATGACCTCACTTATTAGAGCGGGTTTTTGTTTAAAGATTTTATTCAATCCTAGAAAACCTGTTCCTCTTTGGATACATTTGATAAAACAGAGATTAAAATCAAGATAATTTCCGTTTTTTATACCCAGGATTCCATTGTTCCACCATTCCATTCGACGTCTAAAGGTAAACTTCATCCCTCTGGGGTGAGATCAAAGCCGGGGCTTGCCGCGCCGTAGCCTGGCCAAGGCGGGTCCTCAGGGCCCGTATTCTTTACTTTACCCGAAGACTTCGGCGAAGAAATTTTCCCGTCAATGTTTTTGGGATCTCAGAGACAAATTCCACCTGTCGTGGATATTTATAGGCAGCCATACGACGTTTGCAAAAAGAAATTATCTCTTCAGCTGTTACCGAGTCAACCATTGCTTCCTTCAGGGCGACAAATGCCTTGACCGTCTGCCCTCGATAAGGATCCGGCACCCCTACGACCGCCGTCTCTTTAACCGCCGGATGCTGGTAGATGACATCTTCGACATCGCGAGGCCATATTTTATAGCCGGAAGCCACGATCAGATCCTTTTTGCGATCCACCACATAAAACCAGCCATCCTCATCCATCTTTCCGACATCGCCGGTATAGAGCCATCCATCCCGTATGGCATGTTTCGTTTCTTCCGGCTTTTGCCAATAGCCGGGTATTATGATGGGTCCGGAATCCACGATTTCACCCACCTCTCCAGCCGGCAGCTCCTGGGTGTCATCTTCGAGGTCCATGATTTTCACAACACAGTTGGGCACGGGAACGCCCACCGACAGAGCCCCGCTTTCTTTATCTACGGGGGCTCTTTTTCCCCATGGGACGATATGGGAAGGAGAGTTTGTCTCTGTCATACCATAGACATTGTAAAGGTAAAGTCCTGTGAGTTCTTCAAACTGATTGACAACGGCTTCCGAGACAGGTGCTCCGCCGCTGTATGCTTTTACAAAACTGGATATGTCTCTTTTATTGATATCCGGATGATTCATCAAAGCGATGTATACCGTAATGGCCCCCACGGTCATCGTGGCTTTCCAGCGTTCGATCAGTCGAAGTGTCTCACCTGCATCAAAGCGGTAATAGAGGATGACAGGAATCCCTGCAAGGGCTGAGATAGCCAAGTGAGCTACCTCACCGGTTACATGGAATAAAGGGGCAACACCCACCACCACGTCATTTTCATCAATGCATTGCATGGTTTTATAAACGCGAGCATTAAAAGCGATATTGCCGTGTGTGTTCATGGCGCCTTTAGGAGGGCCGGTTGTCCCCGAGGTATAGGTTAAATAGGCCACATCATCGGGAGTTAGCCCCGGGTCCCCCACATCCTTATCCTTATATGCTTCCAACAACTCCAGCATGTTCAACGCGCCGCGAACGGGTGACGTTTTTCTGCCCTGCAAGATGGCAGGCGGCTTCATATTGGGCGGATACAGATCTAGAGCAGAGGTTGTAATTACCTTTTGAATTCGGGTCTCCTTCAGAAAAGTCAAATTCAGACCAGCAGCAATCTCATCAAGCGTGAAAAATAACGTTGCGCCTGAGTCCTTACAAAAGGAAGCGAGCTCTTTTTCCTTATACATCGGATTCAAGGGAACAACCAGCGCACCTATCTTCCAGGCGGCATATGTGGCAATCAGAAACTGAGGAACATTCTGGAGATCCACAATAATTCGATCACCCTTATCGAGACCCAGATCGACAAAGGCGGCTGACAGACTGTCGGAGAGGCCGTCAATTTCTCCATAGGTTAAAACATGATCAAAATAATAAATCGCGGCTGCTTCAGACCGGCGGGCGACGGATAATCTAAAATCCCCTAAGGCCGTAGCAGATGTTATTTCAAGATCGTGAGGTACCCATTCCGGATAGTTTTTTAGCCATGGTCGCTTTTCGTAAATTGAGTTCAATTTGCCTCCATTTTCAGCAGAGGGTAAAAAAGGTATCCTTTGCGCTTACCAATTGGTCCACCCGCCATCGATATAGATCGTCTGGCCGGTTATAAAATCCGAAGCCCGGGAAAGCAAGGAAAATGCTCCCTGTCCAGTTCACTCGGATAACCCCAGCGTCCCATCGGGGTCTGCTCGTTTATGAAATTAAATCGCTGGGGATCATCGCGGATTTGAGCCACCAGATCCATCTCAAAAGTAGAATCCTTCAGATGTTTTCCCCAACTGCTTTAGGTTCGATGAAACCCGCTCGAGATCAGCCGCATTGCGCCCACATACCGCTCTAATGACTTTTCACTCCTTTTAATGGGATGGAGACGCTTTAGAAGTCTACTTATACGCTGATATGATAACGCTCGATTTTGTTCAGCAAACCTTGACGTGTTAGACCAAGAATTTTGGCTGCTTGCGATCGGTTGCCGCCTGTCTTTCTGAGTGCTTGCATGACCATTTGGCGTTCGATTCGTGCGGTTGTTTCCTGCAAAGTAGTTTCATATTCATCAATTATCACATCGTATTCGGCAGGGCCCCTGATTTTTTCTGAAAGATATTTTTCTTTGATCTCTGTATCGTCTCCTGCCAGGGTTAGGGCTCGTTCGATCTCATTTTCCAGCTCGCGTATGTTTCCGGGCCATTCATATTGAGACAAGAGCCCCAGCGCAGACGGTGTTAAACGGGCGGCCGGTTTATCTAATCTCTTTGCAAACCTTTCAAGAAAGTGAGCGGCTAAAAGAGGAATGTCCTCTGTTCTGTGCCTGAGAGGTGGAAGCACGATGGGGAAAATCTGGACACGATAAAATAGATCCTCTCGAAAGTTTCCCTTTTTTACCTCTTCTTGCAGGTTACGATTTGATGATGTAATCAGTCTAAAATCTACCTCAAGATAATGACTGCCGCCTACGGGCCTAATCTGTCCTTCCTGAAGCACGCGAAGCAGTTTCGTCTGCATGGCGTGTGACATATCCGTGATTTCATCAAGAAAAACCGTACCTCCCTGGGCCATTTCAAATATCCCCTTTTTATCGGCGATAGCTCCGGTGAATGCACCCTTGACATGACCGAAAAGTTCGCTCTCCAAAAGGTTTTCGGATAGGGCACCGCAGTTTTCGGCCACAAACGGTTTGGCCTTTAGAGGTCCGTTGTAATGAACAACCTTGGCCAGAAGCTCTTTTCCCGTGCCGGTTTCCCCTTGTATAAATACAGACGTTTTGGTATCGATGACTTTTTCTAGGAGCGCAAATATTCTTCGCATCGGTGCACTCGAACCGATAATTCCCTGCTTATTGAATTGTTGCTGTACTTCCGACTTGAGCCGAATATTTTCCTTTTCAAGAGCGTCGGCGTGCTGCTTTATTTCACCGTAAAGTTTTGCATTTTCTATAGCGATGGCTATCGTACTTGAAAGAATCTCCAATAAGCGTGATTCCTTAAGGGTAAATTTGCCTTTGTGCTTGTTTAGTGCGTACAGCACCCCAATTAAATCTTTAGGCGTTTTCAGCGGAACGCAGATCATCGAATGGGTGGTGAATTTTTGCTGGAAATCGAGCTCATTGGAGAATCTATCATCTTTGGAGACATCGTTTATGATAATTGCACGATTTTCTCGTAACACCCAACCGGCCACCCCGAAATGGTCTGGAAAATGCATTTTGTCCATTGCCTCATGCTGGCCGCTTCTTTGCTCCTCCACAGTTCGGATGAAATAGAATTGCCTGCGCCTCGCATCGTGAAGCGCAATGGACGCCCCTTCTATGTGGAAGACGGCTTTTATCTTACGCAAAATGTTTCGCAGCATCTTATCCAAATCGCTAATGGAGTGGATGGATGTCGATGCGTCATAAAGCAGGTTCAGATCTTCGTCGGTCAGTGAGATTTCTTGATCGATTGTTTCCATCGATTTTCTCCTGTCAGAGTCAGTAGGAGCGATTAAGCTTTATTAGGAATTGTGCAGGCATGGAAAAAATGTCAATCAAATATACCCATAAAGGGACGAAAATTACGTTATAAACAGCCTCACTGATATTTTTTAATTTCTTCTGCTATAAAGAGAATCACTTTGGCCATTTGGCGTGCTTCCGGAATACTAAAATCCCTGGTTATGAGTCTCGGTTCCATTCATCTTTGTTTTTTTTTCTCATACTCCGCCCCAATCATGCTCGATTCCTTGATCATAAATGAAAGTGCGATATTTATAAGGGATAAAATAATAAGCACGATCAGAAATGGGGACATCGAACCTGATTCGCTTCTGAAGAAATCCATGCCAAAAATAAAAATGATTCCTGAAATTTGGCCAGCTAACATCAGCAGCCCCTGGGATGTTGCTTCCGGCGAAGGATAACTGACCTCAGCAGCATACTGGAAAATGACGGGACCAGCACTCATAAAGAAAAACCCGAGAAAAAAGCCTGATAGCAGCAAAAGCCAATAGCCGGTAGAAAAGGTTAGTCCAATAAGCCCCGGTGCACTGAGAATGAGGCAGATAATAATAAACATCCTTCTTTTGCGGAGTTTATCCGAAAGCGGCGGAATAACAAAACAGCCTACAATGCCACCAATCATTAAGACTGCCCCCAGGGTTCCGGCCTGAATGATGTTAAAGCCCCTCGGAGCAATCATTTGCTCGATCCAGGTAGTTATCGCGTTGAATATCCCCAATCCAATAAAGAACATGATGATCAGAAGAATCATATCTTTCAATTTAAATATATGTTTCAACCCCTCAAGAAAGAGAGTTCGTTCCGTGTCAACTTCACCCGGAGGTTTAGGTGGAGCGGGCTTTATGAACAAAAAAAAGCAGATTACGCCGACGATAGTGATAGTTCCGTAGATCCTGAGCATACCAGGTATTCCAAATTTGATGCTAAGAAATGGAGTGGCTGCCATTCCGACAACAATTCCAACGAATTGAGCCATGACTGCTATGCCTGCTGCAGTAGCACGCTCATGCAACGGAAACCATTTGGCGCATAAAGCGGTGATGGAATTGAGAATAAATGGCTGGGCGATTGCAAGTCCGATCATTGAAAGCGTAACAAACCTATAATCATTTCCAAAAAGTCCGCGGGTTAAGCCGAAAATTCCCGTCAGAATCACCCCAAAACCAACCCCCTTTCGTATGCCAAAGGTGTCGATCGCCCATGAAGCAGGAAAGGATACAAATATATAAACGATCATAAAGCTCATGGCCAGGAAACCGATCTGCAGCGGGGCAACGTTATAGAACGTGGCTGCATCTCCAGTAATTGGGGCAAACGTAATCCAGAGCATCTGCATCACCCCCTGGATGACGGAGTAAATAAAGAGCACAATCCACCGGTAACCGTAGACGTTGTAATTGGTTTCTTCCATTGGCAATCCCCTTTTTATCAGAAAATAAATCAGATGCGGAATCAGTCCATCTTTTTCGGTACGCACCTTTATTTGTCAGAAGCGCCTTAAATTTATGTGCGCTGGATGTCATCAAGTCAATTTAAAACCCCACTTCTTAATAAACGAGGTGGGGTCTTTTATCTACGGTCATGGCTACCTCTTGAATTGGTTTGGAGGATGTTCAATTCGAATGACTACCTATCAAAAGATTAATTTGGGAGTCAAGGGCTTTGCGGATGCGGACTTCAATAATATGTAAATTTTCTGCTGTTCAAATAGAAATTTAAAGACCTTGCCCCCATCTTACACGCTTGATCATAATTGACACGCAGCTGTAATTTTCATAAAGTCATTTCCTGCAGGCATCAATTAATCATTCAATACCTTCCCGTGCGATCCTAAAGTAAGTTGAAGATATGTCAGCTTGAATGCAAACATATTTCCGTAAGAAAGGTTACGTCATGCAAAACTTTATGGAACCTAAAAGTGTGGCCCTGATCGGAATCAGTCGCAAGAGTGGACCGGGCTCCTTTAATCTCATGGAAAACATGGTTAAATTCGGTTTTTGCGGTGAAATTTTTCCCGTTAATCCCAATGCCGGGGAAATTCTTGGGGAAAAGGCCTACCCCAATGTAAGGGCAGTGAAAAAGAAAATGGATCTGGCGGTTATCAGTGCGCCGCGAGAAACTACGCTGAGTATTCTCCAAGATTGTGTCGCCGCAAAAATCAAGGCGGCCATCGTCGTTAATCAAGGTTTTACCGATGCCGACCGGCACGGCAAGGAGATCCAGCAGCAAATGACAAAAATCGCAACAAGAGACGGGATCCGGATTCTTGGCCCCAATACCCTTGGCGTTATCAACAGTTTTAATAATTTTACGACATCTTTTATGCCGGTAGCCAAAGATAGAGTGCCGGTGGGTTTAATATGTCAATCCGGAATCCATCTTGTAGGGCCCGCAAAATTTAGCGGAAAGGTAGGCAAAGGGATTGATCTCGGTAATGCCTGTGATATTGGTTTTTATGATGCATTGAAGTATTTTAGCGAGGATCCTGAAATAAAGATTATCGCCATACATATGGAAGGCCTCAACCAGGGCAAGGAATTTCTCTCCCTGGCCGGCAAAGTCGTTAGAGATAAACCGATTGTAGTTCATAAAACCGGAAGCAGCAAGACCGGCGCCAAAGCAGCGATATCGCATACCGGCAGCATGGCCGGTAATTATCGTTTACTTAAAGCCGCCTTAAAACAGGCAGGTCTTACATTCTTGGAAGAAGGGGGGCCCATGCCCCATGCCGTGAAGACGTTGCTAAACCTTCCCATCATGAAAGGCAGCCGCGTCGGCGTCATCACATACAGCGGCGGGGCAGGTATTATGGTCAGTGATGAATTGGAAAGCTATGGTCTGCAACTTGCATCCTTTTCTTCTGAGACTCTCAATCAGATGGCAAAACTTTCTCCCGCTTGGATGCCTCTGGCAAATCCCCTTGATATCTGGCCGGCGGTTATGCTCCATGGCGGTCGCAAGGCCTACTCGGTCGCCTTAAAGGCGGTGTTGAATGACCCCCATGTTGATGGCGTTATTTGCATAGCCATTGCCCCTTTGCCGGAGTTCTCCTTTCTTGACGTTTCCGATTCTCTTAATAATGCGCTGCAAGAATTTGCTGCCAACAAGCCTGTAATTGCTTGGATTTATGGGCCCAACACGGCAGCGGTTAAAAAAAGATTTGAATCCAAAAACAGAATAATGATTTATCCGACCCTTAAAATTGCTGCCTGGGCATTGTCATTGTTGAGAGACAGGTATAAAATAATTAAACGGCATGCTTAAGCCCTGAATTTGAATGGAAAATAGCACGTATTTTGCGTTGACAACTGCCTTTTTTTCAACCTATGCTTTAGCCATCGGAATTGATGTTTTTAACAAACCGATCCTCGATTCAATCAATCCTTCAGGAGGTGTAAATCAAAGTTATGAGAGGTATCGTGAAGGTTGTGTCCGGAATTTGCGGTATGATTTCGGAAATCCGGGCCACAGCGCATGATCAATCTGGAACGGTAAAATTGGAGATTAATACCCAATGTGAGCATATTCAAAAACTAGCGGGTGAATTAGAGGTGGTAAACGCGTTTGAAGAAATCGCTTTTCATGGCCAAGGCCCGAAGACATTGCGTTTGGCTGCCAAACACTGCAAGCATGCCGCCTGCCCGGTGCCTTCCGGCATTATAAAAGCAGTCGAGGTTGCATCCGGACTGGCGCTGCCAAAGGATGCCATCATTCACGTGTCAAAAGAAGAAGATTAGCTTGATCCAGGTTTGGTTCCGGCTTGTCCGGGCTAGGCATTATGTGTCACAAGAGGCTCTCTGTTCGGTCGCGTCCAATTTCTTTCGCAAGGTAGAGGGCTCGTTCGGCCTTGCCGATCAAATCGAATAGTTTTGCATTAAAATCCCTGCCTTTTACCTTTTCTAAATGAAAACCGAGAGAGATTGTTATGTGAAGAGATTTTTTACCAAAACGGAATTTATAGTTCTTAATTGCTTTGCGAATACGCTCACATTGAACAAACATGTATTGTTCAGTAAGATCATCGCGTGGCATAATGATGAATTCTACGTCGGTGTAGCGCGCAAAGAGATCTTCAGTTCGCGTTATTTTATCAACGATGCCGGCAAGCCGTGCTAGAACAAAATCACCGGTTTGATGCCCATATGTGTCATTGACTTGTTTGAAGTTATCAATATCCAGCAAAATAACACCCACGTTCAGTTGATGTCTGCAGGCATAAGATACCTCCATGGAGGCAAGTTTGATGAAGTGCTGTCGGTTAAATATCCCTGTCAACGGGTCGATCGAAACCTGGCGCAGGAGGTTTTCTTCCGATCGGATCTCAGCATCATCCTTGTATTCAATTTTCATTACGGAATGACCCATTTGAATCGGAACCCCGGGTAATAAATGTGCGCGGCTTACCTTTTTGGAATCGACAAATGTGCCGTTGGTGGATCCCTTATCTTCAAGGATGATGGTTTCGCCGACCCATTTGATGATGCAGTGAATCCTTGATATCCGCTCGTCATCAATTGTAATATCGGCTTGAGGTGATCGGCCGACAGTCATTTGGCCTTGTTTAATTTTATAGCGTTTGCCGCCGTCGTTGCCGATAAAAATAATCAAATATGGATGACGCGCGTTGACTTGAATATGGGCGTCGCCATCTAATGAAGCTGTTTGGTCGAGATTTTTCAAATCGCCTTCCTTCCTCTTTCATCAGGAGGGTGTATAAAAATGGATGTTAGAGCGTTTACAGTCAATGTCGGGCCAATCTTTTAGGTTAAAATCATGAAAAATTATCATTTTATATTATCGGCCATATTAAAAAAAGGTTTAGTGCTTTTATTGGATTGTCGTTTGAAATGGAATTGAATCTTTGGGTGAAAAGCACTCACCTTTGAAACATCCGCATATTACTAATCAGAATGAAAAACTCCCCGATACCTGAATTCGGTAAGAGAATTTGTATCTCCGATTAGCTGACGGTGCAAGCAATGGTGATCCGTCCCGGTCAAAAAATTGATGCGTCTTCCATGTCCCGTGTTTACGTGCGGACCTGGCAGGACACATACCTTGGTGTTGTGCCCTATTATTACCTGTACACAATGTCGATTCCCCGGCTTGAACAGGCATTTTTAAATGAAATGAAAAGCAAACACGTTATAAGTTTTGTGGCTGAGGATGCCGGCAGGGTAATCGGATTTATTACCGGAGGTTATGAGCGGAAAGGTGACTATATCTACAGCGGTGAAATTTTTACATTGTACGTTCTGAAAAATCGCCAGCGCCAGGGTATCGGCACCAGGCTGGTTTCGGCCCTGGCAACCCAGTTTAACTATTTCGGCATATATTCGATGCTCGTATGGGTCCTCAAAGAGAATCCCTACCGGCAATTTTACGAAAAATTAAATGGCATCTATCTTCGAACGCAGCGTATGCCCTTTGCCGGTGAGATGCTGGAGGTGGCGGCATATGGGTGGATTGATACAAGTCTTATTATTCATTAAACGTCTGCAGAAAATCATACTTGTCATGCACGCATCCCTAGACTGAATCCACTAGCGGCGGTCTTTTTTTCCAGAACGCTGTGGCCTGCTCAAAAGCATAGGCCAACTGCAAAACACCAAAATCATCCTGGTGGCGTCCGACAATCTGAACGCCGACCGGAAGACCCTGGGGTGTAAATCCACAGGGTACCGAGATGGCCGGATTCCCGAACGTTGTGATATAATAACACGATTTCATCCAATCGATATAGGTTTCCATTTTGACATCATTAATTTCGGTTACATAGCGTTGCTTCACATCAAAAGGCGGAACCTGGCTAACCGGTAAAATAATAAATTCGTAAGTTTCCATGAATTTTCGGACGCGATGATAAAGTTCGGTGCGTTTGCGTTCAATTTTGCCGATTTGGGGGCCGCTGAGCTTGCTTCCTTCTTGAATGTTCCAGATCACCGCATCTTTCATTTGGCTCCGATGCGAATCCAGAAATTCCGAAAAAGTGAGCTCAAAAATCCAGGCCCGCCATACCTTAAATATTTCATCCGCGTCGGTTAAATCCGGTTGACCTTCTTCCATCAAACAGCCGAGGTCTTCAAACACATGGCGCTGCTTTTCAATGGCCGCCGTCACCTGAGGATCCACCGGCAGCGAGCCTAGACCATGACTCCAGGCGATGCGCGTATCTTTAAAATCACGATCCAGTGGGCGGGAAAACAGGTCTCCGGGTTCGGCGATGGCAATTGGCGAGCGCGGATCGGCACCGGCAATCGCGCTTAGCATCAATGCCGTATCTTGCACTGTTCGGGCCATTGGGCCTTCTACCGATAAAGGAGACCAAGCAGCAAACTTTGGCCAGCTCGGCACCCTTCCGGGAGAGGTTCGCAATCCGACAACGTTGCAGAAGCTGGCGGGATTTCGCAGGGAACCGCCCATGTCGCTACCGTCTGCGATCGGCAGCATTCCGCAGGCCAATGCCACCGCTGCTCCGCCACTGCTGCCGCCGCAGGTTTTTGACGTATCATAAGGGTTGCGTGTTTCTCCAAATACGTTGTTAAATGTCTGGGAACCGGCACCGAATTCAGGGGTATTGGTCTTGCCGATGGTGATAGCGCCGGCTTGCTTCAGCCGTTCAACGATGAGGGCATCTTCCTGCGGCACGAAATCTTTGAAAATCGGTGATCCCAAAGTGGTACGAATTCCCTTTGTCAGAACCAAATCCTTGTGGGCTACGGGAAGGCCATGCAAGCATCCGAGTTCTTTTCCCTTTGCCACAGCCTCATCGGCGGATCTAGCCAGCGCCATGGCCTGTTCCGGAAGGAGGGTAACAATGGCATTTACCTTGGGATTGATTCGATCGATCTGAGACAAGTGCGCCTGCATAACCTCTGCAGCAGACAATTCTTTCGATCGCATGCGCTTAACCAACTCTTCGGCAGATAGGAAGCAAATCTCTTGAACAGACATCCTCTATTTCTCCTTTGAACGATGCATTATAAAATTTTTGCACTTAGAGTCAAGAGATTAAAAAGGCGAGATGATAAGTCGTTGCTGAGCATAAGTGGCTGTTCGTAAAAACGATCAAGACGAAATCCATCTCGGATTGGAATTTAGAGGGACAAAGAGTGAAACCACATCAAGAGATACATAGCAACCAGGAATATCACGATTTCACTCAGTATTTTTTTAACCATAAGCTGCTTCTGATTTTTAGCAAAGACAATGAGGCAGGTCCTCTTAACCGCAGCGCCACCCAACCGACGAAGAACACATGCGATGGGCGGCACATCCTAAATTCAGCCATCAACTTCAAATATCGGAATATATCAAACATTCTTTAGGATTTTTTTGATGCTAATAACAAGGTAGAAAATTTTAGGGGCGCAATGTTCAGCCAAAACCGGGCTACCCCGGTGACGTTAGCGGTCAAATCCGTGGGTTGACTTTCGCTTTCGATACTGCTTAAAAAGAAACAGGCTTTACAATGTCAATTTTTTGTTGTACCGCAGGAACAAGGCAACAAACATTATTTTTAAATCCACAGCATTCAAAAAGGCGAGTTTTTATCCATGGAAATGCTAACGCTGCTGCTCATGGCTCCGCCGATTTTGTTGGCACTAACATTTCACGAATATGCGCATGCTTATGTTGCTTACAGGTATGGGGATGATACTGCAAAGCAAAGTGGCCGTCTAACCCTGAATCCACTCGCGCATCTGGACCCATTGGGCACCATCATGATTTTCATCGTGCATTTCGGGTGGGCTAAACCCGTACCGGTAAATCCACATAGGTTGCCAAACCCCAAAAAAAATATGATCTGGATCAGTGCGGCAGGTCCCCTTGCGAATATGATTTTAGCACTTATCAGCGGTATTCTGCTAAGGCTTATTTTCGGGTCTGCCGGGGTACCTGATCCGCATTCCATTAAGGGATTGCTTATATTTATGGTGTTTATGAGTTTACAAATCAATCTGGCGCTGGCCATATTCAATGTGCTTCCCATTGCTCCATTGGATGGGTCGAAAATTTTATTCGGACTCCTTCCCCGCAAACATGAAAGCACAATTTACTTTTTGCAGCGCTACGGGCCTTTTATTCTGCTCGGGTTAATTATTTTCGGACGAATTTCGGGGGTCTCTATTCTGGGTGGATTGATCTGGCCATTTGTCGGATTTTTCAGCAAAATCTTTGCGGGAGTATAACCTAAAATATGATGATTTAAGATGAATATTTACCAAGCAATTCTAACACGCAAAAGCGTCCGGGCATTCCAGCGCGATGACATACCGGATGATGTGCTTACCCGTGTGCTCGATGCTGCTCGACACGCACCTTCGGCCAACAATTTCCAGGAATGGCGATTTGTGGTTGTTCGCCATCCGGATACACGCAAAAAAATATCAGAAGCTGCTTGTCGCCAAAATTTCGTCGCTGGGGCTCCGGTGGTTCTTGCGTGCTGTGCCGAGACTGACAATCACACTATGACTTGCGGGCAGTTAAGTTATCCGATAGACGTCGCCATTGCTGTGGATCATCTCACGCTATGCGCTGCAGCTGAGGGGTTGGGTACATGCTGGATAGGTGCATTCTACGAAGATGAGGTAAAGAAAATTCTTGGCATACCCCCGGAAATTCGCGTGGTGGCACTTTTGCCCATTGGATATCCCAAAGATCCATCGCCCGTGCGCAAGTATCGTCTACCTTTGGAAAAAATCGTCATGTACGATAGCTGGAAATCCCGATAGCTGCGCCAAGGCCTGCCTCTCAGGCAAGGCTTTATCTCGGGGATGACCAAAAGGGATATGGATTGTGAAGTTGTGCGACTCGGAGCATGAATCCAGCACCCCTTAAATAAATTTTCAATCAAAAAAATTGGGTGACTTTTCTTATCAGAAGAGCCACCCAATGAGCAAGGAACACATGAGATGGGTGCCACTCCCTATAGTCACCCATCAATATCTGATATCGGAATGTTAGCAAACGAACTTTAGGTTTTTATTTTACGATGGACTGAAGCAAAGCTAAATCCCTATGCGATTCGGCAGCTTAAATGGTATTTAATTGGGCATCCGTTATTTTAGCTAAACGACCTAATTGACGAGCTTGCTTTACGAGATCTTTTGGCGGCTTACCCTCGGCGATATGACGTTGCATAATCATATAAAGTAATTGGAGATATTGACGTTGGTAGTTACTAAGCGCCATGTTTTTGTCGACGATTTCGTTTTGATTTAACATTAAAATACTCCAGCGCTAACAGGACCTAAATTAGTGCCCATCGGGAAAAGGGCCATTTGCGGATGGAAACTAATTATTAAAGGCATCTGATTGTTGGTGTTGCGTTTTCGTCCAAAATAAATATCGGCAGCGCTGCAGAAATTCTTGAGGATTTGTTAACGTTTTAAAACAGACTGAATATAATCCCTTGCGACTTGATTTCAGCGATGAATCCTGCAATTAATAAATTTCGTTGATGGAGACAAACGATGAACAAGATAGAACGCGTTGATCGCGTCCTGCAGGGTGTGGAAGTGGACAGACCGCCGGTTTCGCTTTGGTATCACTTCGGGGTGCAGCATTCCAGCGGAGAACAATTTGCCAGGCTTACCCTGGAGTATTTTGATTATTATGATTTTGATTTTCTCAAAGTCATGAATGATTATTTTTATCCGCCGCCAAATGGGCTGGAGGCCGCCAAAACAAAAGACGATCTGAATCGCATCACGCCCTTTGATGTGGAAAAATCCTCATGGCGCGAACAGTTCAAGGCCTTGGAGATTATCCGCAAACATTTGGAAGGCAAGGCCTATTTCATTGATACGGTGTTTGATCCCTGGCAAAGCATTCGGCGCAATATGGCAGGCGAACACATGAAAGCGCTCATGAAAAATGAACCGCAGGCGCTCACGAAAGCCCTTGAAATCGTCAGCGATAACCTAATTGCCTACTGTGAAAAATCCCTGCGTTCAGGATCGGTGGGAATTTTTATGTCCGTGATCGCCGGCAGGGAGTCGGTTACCCGAGAAGAACTGCGCACGTTTATCAAGCCTTTTGCAATGCGGGTGTTCGAAGCGATAGCTCATCTGGGAAAAATGAATACGCTTCACGTTCACGGGGAAGATTTGTTTTTTGATGATTTTCTCGATTTTCCGGCGGATGTTTTTAACTGGTGGGATCGAGGACCCCATGGCCCTGCGCTTGCCGATGTGAAAGAGCGAATTGCGGGTTGTGTGATGGGCGGAATTGATCAGACCATCGTTTCTCGAAACACCAGGAAATTTTTAAAAGACCACGTGGGTGAGGGCATCAAGCTTGGCGGTAACCGGCGCTTTTTTTTGGCCAATGGCTGTAGTATTGACAGCTGGACATATCCCGCTTCGATTCAAACCATCGTAGCGGCCGCCAAAGCGGCCGGCTAGATCTAATCTGATAACCCTTTCTAGAATCGCTTCAGACCAAATACCCAACTTTAGAAGATGAGGGAGACCCCTTCAGTGTCTGATATTTAACATCATCTCACAAATCAAAGTTTCTTCCCAGTATCATTAAGTTTTTTGAAATTATGCCGATATAATAACTAGAAATTCAGCCTCGGCTGATGAACAGGCATATATGCTTATGAAAAAGTTTATTATCGTATATATAATTTTTTTCGTCTCAATTTGGTCTCCGCTGCAAGCGATTGAGGATGCGATTCGACCTGGGGAACCCATTGATAAACTGATAAAAGAGAAGGGAGAGGTCCAATTAAGAAGATGCGGTGTGAGATTTATTGAGGATCAGGGTATCCGGAAAATAATCGGCCTATACAAAATTAATATAGGCGATCCCAATAAAATACAGCACGCGTTAAGCATGAATAATATCTGTGGTTTTGACGGCTGGATATATGCACCGAAAAGAGACAACAAAAATCATTGGCACAAGATCAGAGTCCATCGCGCGAAGGGGAAGACCGAAAGCTGGAAAGAAGAAGAAGTCATACATAAAGAGAAGCTGCCAATGCCCTATAATATGATGCCTGACAGCCTTTTGGGAAAAATTGAATTCTTCAATGTTTATCCTGGAAGTGATCATGTAACAGTGGTCTATATTGCTGGAAGAACTGAGATATCGGATTGTAAAGTAATTTTTGATTATATCTATAAAAAAGCAAAAATTGCAGATGCCGCTTGAAACAATGGGTCAGCGCTTGATCGATAATTATAGACGATGGTTAAATCACCAAGTAAACCCTGAGCCTTTTCTTCACAGTGATCTGAGCATCTCTTCAACAAGGAGTTTCCACTCCTTTTCAAGTGGTAAGTTCGGCCTCTCCCGGCCTGCACGGGAGTACCAGTAGTCGGCGTTCCATAAAACCCCTTCTTCTCGGTGAAGGTAAGCGTGCACGTCGCTACCCTGTACAGTTGGAATCTCCTGGGCGATTGCGTGGGCCGCATCCCAGTCCCCCTTTTTATCCCACCACAGAGACCTAAGGGTCTCGGGAAGCTCAACAGACGGCCGGTCATTATCGATGCTCACAAGGTATTCGTCAAAGGTCATCGCCCTTCCTCATGCCATCGAAACAGGCGTTTGTACGATAATGAATTCAAACCCAGATCAGTGATTATTCAGAAAAATATCATCATTGATCAAGTTTTCTCTTTATTCTTCTCTACAATGAAGTCAGCTCGAATGAAGCACCTTTAGCTTTGCGTCGATCAGTTGGTTGTGTGAGAGGCGCAGTAAGTTTTTAAGCTTGTTCATCAGGTAGTGTTCGTACTGGTCCATTTTCCCGTCAATATAGACGATGCGCCACAGGGTTTCGATGATCTCGATTTTTTCGTCGGTTGAATAATTTTCATTGATCAGCCCGGCAAACTGCCAGAGGTCGACGCTTTCCTTCAGTTCCCTATCGGCCTCCGCAAGCAGGGCGTCGGCGTGGTCGCGGGATAAACCGTATTTTTCTTTCATAATGGAGAGAATCAGGTTCATCTCTGCTTCGGTAAAGGTTTCATCTATGCGCGCCATCTCCAGAAAGAGGGCACAGGTTGCAACGCGCACGTCGTGCTCGCTTTTCTGGTGAGCATCTTTAGAAATATCAACAGCAGCTTTGCTGAAAAAGCGTTTTACGACGTCAAGCATCCGGAATTTTCCTTTCTGATTATGGTCAAAGAATCTTTACCACCAAAAAGATAACAAAGGCAAGCACGATAGCGCATGGGATTTTACGCTTAATTAAGCGAACGCTCTACATGAATCGTATTATCCATTTTTAAGTAGTATTTTACATAAAAAGCTTAGCGTTAAGAAATGCGCAAACCCGTAAGTATCTGTGATTTAGTGCAATATTGATATAGGGATTGCTTGGCACGGTTTCTGCTCAGATTATAAATTGGGAAAAAGACAGATTGATAAAAAAATGGATTCTCAGATATGCGTGCATCTTTTTGAGGATAACACAAAAGCATCTAAATTATGCGTACACTTAAAATAGTTTTATTTCTTTCAATATTTCTTATCGGAATCATTAATGTCTCTTACGGCAGGCTGTTTCCCCTCGATTCAAAATGGTCCGGTTCGGTAATAACTGATAAAAGCATAGAAAGTTTTGATTTCCTGGTTGAAGTTATCGAACATGAGGGCAGACCCGTGCACTCTGTCACCAGCATCCGTAAGAAAGATTACGAAAATAAATTCATATCGATTTTAGGTCTCAAGGTAGCGTATGTCTGAAAGCCTATCTATATCCAAAGTAACTACCGATACCGAATTTTTAGCTTTACGGAAAGAATGGAATGAACTTGTCGAAAGGGATGAATTCGCAACCGTTTTTCAAACTTGGGAGTTTCAATATCATACGTGGCGTATTTCATCGGCTACGGTTTCTCCGTATATTTTTTTAGTTCGGGATAAGAGAGGGAATTTAATCGGTTGCGTACCTTTCGGTTCGAGGGTCTGGCGAATCGGACCGCTATCCACTAAAATTCTGGAGTTTGCCTCTGGTCGATACTGTGATTACGCTAATTTCATTTTACAAAAAAACCGCGAGGAGGAGATATTATCTGCGCTAGCACAATATTTTCAGGCCAATTTTCGACAGTGGGACGTAATCCGGCTTCAACCCATTCGAGAAGATTCTTTGCTAAAGCGTGAAGATTTGTTTCTCTCTAAAATCGGCTATCCATTTCGCATAAGGCAGTGTAGCATTGGCTCTTTTCTGAAAATTCGACCCGACTGGGAAAATTATGAAGATGCATTAAGCAAAAAATGTGCTTGTTCCATGCGTCGTAAGGTTCGAAAAATATTTCGAAAATTTCCCGGAGATTATCAAGTAACGTCTGATGTTGGATCAATTGGGGATGCTGTAAACCAGCTTATGGTTTTACATCAAAAGCGCATGCAAAAAATGTATCAGGTGGGAGCATTTTGTGAACTCCGCGCCCAAGAAGAATTTCAGATTCTGGCACAGGAATTCGCAAAGCGTGGCATGTCTAAAGTCCATGCTATCAGTTTCTCGGAACAAACGATAGCTTCTGGGCTTACCTTTGAATTTGATGGCACCATCTCATATTACCAATGCGGATTCGACCTCGACTATCGACGCCTGAGTCCTGGAACAGTATTGCAGGCGATGTGCATCAACCAGGCAATCAAAGACAGCGCAACCGAGTTTGATTTTCTTCGTGGCAATGAACCTTATAAGCAAAAGTGGACCAACGGCCAGCGGCAGCTTTACACTATTGAAGTTATGACCGGGTCTTGGTACGCCTTTCAATATCTCTGGTGGGATCAATTGCGGATTCGTTTGTCCAAATCGAAACGTTTAAGAGCCCTTAACTTATGGCTCAAGAAAAGGCGAGACAATACCAAAGCTATTGGACAACACAGCGAAAAATAACCATATTGCTGACCCCGATGTTTATCGCGGCAAAAGTCGTCAAAGAGCAGATAATTTTAACATAAAAAAACTGATATCTGATTTTAAAACAAAATCATCGCTCGATTCAATTACGGTGACTGGATCTCGAACTGTGTAAATGCCTATGTCGGTGCAAAATTCAGGTAATAATCAAGCTCACATATGTTTTATTGCTATTAGTTGCTGATAAAGGTGCGCTTTCAAAATTGCATATACATCTCCAACGAATCGCAGATGAGCCTCAGTTACCGATATCTAAATAGTGCAAAAAAATTGTCCTCTCAAAAGTACTGATTATGTAAACAAATCAGTAAATATCAATTCTGAAAATTTTTTGGATATTAGTTTGTAATCACAGCGTTCGGGGGTGAATCCTATCACATGGATTTGCCCATTTTATTTGA
>Ga0209536_100001793_pt1 | contig 35277 bp, 59 predicted proteins | sample DeeMarSeWOR28_12_FD_187461 | JGI IMG/M metagenome (GOLD analysis project Ga0209536, IMG submission 187461) | Marine sediment microbial communities from White Oak River estuary, North Carolina - WOR-2-8_12 (SPAdes) (version 2) | ecosystem: Environmental > Aquatic > Marine > Intertidal zone >...
TAACAGTGTTTGCATTTTTTGCTGACTAAACGTAATGTCATAAAAATCACAAAGGCGTTTAGCTAGCTTATAAGTGAGATAACTCACGAAATAATTATCAAGCGTATCTGATAACTCATCATCAGCCGCTAATTGAGTAAGTGCAAATTTTCCAGTTATATTAACTTGGTAAACCTCAGACGGTAAAAAATATAAATATAATTTTGTGCCGCCTTTAATCCTTTCAGCATGATAGCTGTAAGGCAGTGATTCAATATTATCAACACGGGGAGAACCAAAATAGAACTTACGGTGACGCCTGCGCATTGAATAACGCACCTCGCCAATGTTAAATGTAACAGCATCCGTAACAATCAAACCTGATACATCGTATTCCTCTTGGCCTGTTACCGTGTCGAGTGATGCGTGGCCGTAATACGGAATATGACGGCCACTCATCGACTTCTCAGCCAAAATATCATTAAGCATGCGCAACCCATCCGCGAGTTGTGAACCTGCTACAGTTTCCTCGTCGCGACTTACTATATTAGATAAGTAATACGCATTAGTGATAAGTTGGTCTGTTATCATTTAATTACCCCTTATAGTGGGAAAATCAAACGCATTGCGTACTCTTCAACCATTCGATAACCCCAAATGACATCATTTACGAAGCCTTTTTGGTTCTCACCGAACTTAGTACCGTAGTACATACGCATACTTACACCAGAGTCAGGGTCAACGGCATTCGCAGTTGGGAACGGCTCTTGCTCTGGCAAGCGAGGCATTGCTAAGAACAACGCATCTCCGCCATAAATCACACCGCATCGGTGACTTGGCAGCGCTTTAAGCTCCATACCTGCCGCAATCGGGTGATTGATGTTTTGATCTGGACCCGCAGTGTCTACCAATGCTGGACTAATCTTAAGCGTGATATCGCCGCTTGCATCAGCTGGAGCTGTTTGAGTAGCGCGAACTTGTACCGGATTTGCAGATACTTGATGTCCAATGAAGGTTAAGTAACGCAAATCTGGGTGACCTGAAACGCCATCACTAAATTGCAATAAATCGTTAAATTTAATAGCATTAGCATCAGCACCGCCGCCAGTGTTAACGACTAATTCGTCACCAGCTGCATTGATTGATACTACAGTCAACGTTGTGCCATTCTCACCAACGTTACCCGATGTGTGAACAGGCAACAAGTTAGAACGATAAAATTCGCAGTTATCGTATTCGCCAACCATCCACTTTTGTGCGATGTCATTGTTACGATTAAGCGCAAATTGTGACAAACCTGAACCGATAATAGCTGGTACGTCAATATCAGAAAGCACGCAGCGAGTATCAGTTGATGGTGAACCATAGTTGCGATAGAAAGCCAATGCACGTGAAAGCTGAGTATAGCTATCAATTGCAGTGGTGCCATCACCATAGAAACGATAGTTTCTTAAGTTAGCTCTTGCAACGTCTGCTTCGACCTTGGCGCCAAGTTCAGCGACTGCACTACGACCGAAACGTGTCATGTAATCATGAACGTTGAAAATCTCTTCTTGTGAAGTGAATTCGTAAGCTACGTTTGCAGCTGACGATACGGTTAAATTAGCAACACGTTGAGTAGAATCTTGGAAAGTAGCAACCAAGTCAGTGTTAGTGGTAAAACGTGGAGGCAAATCAAAACTTACAGTTGCACCACGGTTGTTAACAATGCGGTCAAAATTTCTAAATTTTGTGTTCGCTTTGTTAATGTAACAGTACATATTTTGTAGCAACGCCAGACCGGACATCTGGTAAGTAGCCACATCAATCAATGAATTACTAGCCATTGTTAAAACTCCAAATAAGTTAAATTCGGGCAATGGCTATTTAATTAAAACGCTTCAATTAATCAGATTAAGAAATATAAATCTTTTTAAAATCCGCTATCGTTTTAGGGCCATCACCTACGCCAACATTTGAAGATTTGACCTGTCTGATTGGATCAGGCGCAACTTGCTGATTAACACCATTCTGATTTTGTTTAATCGAATTAGAAAGGCGCTTAATCTCAGAAATAGCTAGGTTTTGATCACGTGAACCCAGTTGCAATATGGTTGCTACTTTACCCGGATTTTTAGCCAGGTCGTAAAGTACATCACCACCATTATCAACCGCATTCGCGTATTGCCAAACCTCAGGTACAGACTGGAAGCCACCAACTGATTCCAACGCTTGATCAAAATCCTCATATCGAGATTTAGCATCATTCGTTTTCTGGCCCATTTCCTGCAAGATTCTTTGCGCTTCTTGCTGATAGTAAGCCTGCTGATTTTGCTCCGCTTGTTGCTGTTGAAGTTGTTGGAATCGCTGATCAACGTACGAATTGAGCGCTGTTTGATCAATACCCCCAAAGCTTGGTGGTGTGTTTTGCACCGGCGCTTGTTGATATTGAGGCGCTTGCTGCGTGTATTGCTGTTGATTCTTAAATTCTTCAACGGCTTTGTTGTACCCTTTCAGTTTAGAATCACCAACAAGCCTATCTACTGTAGATTGTGGCACCATATTTTCAGATGGTGTCGCAACTTGAGTGTCTACACTTGATGGCACACTATCCTGCACCACTTCTGCCTGAACTTCTTCAGTCATCTCAAACCTCTTTTATTAACTATTAACCCCGTCACGGTAATGCCGGGATAACGTCTCCCGTCGCGACCATTTCACCCTATGGCTAGGTAATGCCGGTTTATAGTGACGTCCACTTGAACATCAAAGCTAAGTCGCCCCTTCCATGGGGCAAAGCAATGTATTCATACTCGATTATATGACTTTTAAATGAACAGACAAAAAACAGAAGTTATCCACACAAGAATTGAACAAGTTGATGCAGTAAGCGCCTTTGTGTACCACAACTTGTCTAATTTTGGGTGTAAAAAAAAAAAAATAATTTACACCCAAAATTAGACAAGTTAAATGCACTTGCTTCGAAAATATCATGGACAAAAAAAAGCCCTCACTAGGAGGGCTAAGCACAGGACTGAAATATAACTACTCTATTATAGCAAGTATGTCTGGCTCTGCAACAAAGTTAATTTCGCCATCTTCATGAGCGATATTGATAGAACCGTGTTTGCGTACAAGCACATAATCGCCAACTTCAACGTTCATTGGCATAAGCTTGCCGGTTTTATCAGGACGACCAGGGCCAATGGCAATAACTTCAGCTTTGATTATTGGATTGTCTTTATAGTTTTCGACTACTTCAATCAAATCGCCGTCTATACGTTCCTCAGGCAATTTTCGCAATGCTACACGGTTCAATATGGGTGCTATTGTAGACATTAAAATATCCTCTCTTTAGTTAGAAGGATATACTATGCTAAAAGAGTGGATATTATGCAAGCGTGTCATTTGCGCTTCATTTTCTTGAGCGTTCTAGCTAAAGCAATACGCCTTTTCATTAATGGTGATGCGCCTTTGCTTAGCTTAGACAAATCAGCCGCACTTAGCTTTTCATCACCTTTGACCAAGCCTTTGCGCTTAGCAACTGCACGCAATGCGCCCGGCTTTTTTATCGCGCCTTGTATCCAGTTTTCATTGCTTTTTTTTTAGGCGCTGAATTAGATTTGCCAAACTTGCGACCTACGCTCGGCATGTTTTGCTTACCGCCCGCTAGCTTCATATGAGTACGGCCAGTTTTACTGTGTTGCATTTTCATTGTTAATTACCTCTTTAACGTTGTTTAAAATGTCTTGCCCATGTCTATGCGCTTGATCGTTCGCTTTCAAGTGCATGTCAGCGGTACTTCTTAAGTTTTCAGCGTGCGCCTTGGCTAGTTGAACCTGCCCCGCCTCTTGTTGCGCCTGAATCTTTAATAATTGGATTGTATGATCATTTTGCATTTGTTGTTGCTTAAGCTGTAAGTTAGCTTGATCAAGTTGTATGTCCGCCTGCATCTTTTGCGATTGTAATTGTAGCTCTGATTGTTTAGCTTGTGCCGCCAATACGGCCGGGTTACTCTGCTGCCCTTGCTGTGCAGCTTGCGCCTGCATTTGCTTTTGCATTTGTGTGAATTGCTCAGCCATTTGTGTCAGCTGGTCAGCGCCTTTGATATCAAGATTGCTAACAAGCATTGGCAAGCCTTCTTGCTCAATCATTGCCCTGAACCCTTGTGACGCGTTCATTAATTCGACCATCTGAGAAAGTGCGCGGTTTTTCTGAGTCTCGTAGTTAAAACCTGCCTCCACCTGAACCTCAAGCACATCATGGTCATAATTAAGCTGCGGTGAACCAGGTTGAGGCATTCCAGTTGGCATTATTTGGTTAATTTTAGTGTATGTACGCTTTCCCTTCCGATCCACCACAGGAACAGTACGCGGCGTTGCATAATACATTGGGATCATTTCCAAAATAATTTGCGCCGCCTGTGTTAGCGCCATCAAATAGCCTTTGTTATAAGGCGCACTTACCGCATTATTCGCTGACATTGCCTCTTGGATAGCAACCCCGGAAACTTGCTGTTGATTATTCAGCTGATGATTAAAAGCACCCAGCTGCGCTTGTACGCTTTGATCAACTCCCATAAATGTCTGGGATATAATCCCGGGTATGTCGGAACGTTGTACAGGAATAGGCGCGGGCAATTGATTGCCGTCTTTATCCCGCGATGAATAAATCAGCGTTGCAGCTTTTTGTGGGTTAGTCCAATCCTCTGCGGCATCTTCGGGGATCGCTTTCTCATCAACAATGTATTTATTTTGCATGATGTTCTCAAGCTCGTTGCCTAAAGACTGTCCTGCAAAGTTTTTCAATCGCTGAGCGCCCATGGCGTTATAAACATAAGGCCGGGTTATCTGTTCCATTGTGTTAGATGAATTGTTTTGCGATACATACGCGGAGTTACCATCAACAAACACTAACGGCAATTGCGTATAGTTAGTCTCTTGATATTCCAGTACTCGATCTTGTATTACCACATAACGGCAAATAATCGTTTTCTCAGTCCATCGCGTTTTGACAATTTGTGGGGGTTGCGCAATAGAACTCCAGTTATTAATTTTTTCTTTGTATCCTCTGTCAGTGATTGTCGAACCATCAGCCAATAAATGCAGCCTAACGCGCTTTTTCTTTTTGCAATAGTAATCAGCTAACAACAAAATATCGGTTTTCATGTTGCGATAGCTCCACTGGAAACCTTCTAAGCTTTTGTCGTAGTACAAATTATCTACATTTTCGTCGGGGTATTCTTTCTTAAAATCTTCGAGTGACTTAGGGTACAGCTGAAAACAGTACGCCCCGTCACCCTTGTGCGGCTCGCGTGCCAGTGGGTCAAAACCCGTTAAACAAGGGTCAAATACTTTGGTTAACTTGATTTCTTGATTAAAACTTTTGCTGTTCTCGTAATCGGTTAGCACTTTCATGACGCTAAAGCCGCCGCCTAACAGCTCTTTATACACGCCGTAAGAGAATGAGTTTTTATTAGCATCGTATAAAATACTCCGCATGATGCCCTCAACCACGTCGACGGTTTGAGGATCGACTTGGTCCTCGAGGGCATGCACGGAAAATCCCGGCTCTTGCTTAGCAAATTCGCCAAGCTGCCGCGCAACATAAGGCTCGAGTATATTAAACTCAATGTCTGGTTTGTCAGTAATATTTAGGATGTCGCGATCTTCCCCAGACAATGACGACTGGAAAACGAATCTCATGAACTCGTTATATCGCTTACGATTAGATTGAAAAGTTTGGTATGCTTCTTCGATATTGCGTTTAATATCCGCAAAATTCTGTTTCGTGTCTCTAGTATCGACTGCCATAACGCGACTTCGCCCTAATGTTGCGTCGACGAGCGTTTGCGGCTGTTATTTTCTTAACAGCGTCTGTAGCAGATTCACGATTGTTATCATAGCCAAGACTGGCTACTTTGTCAATTAATGCCAGCTGGATAGCATCGGCACAAGTATCGGCTATATCATCATTTTTGTGTGTGTCATTCATTGTTATTTTGCGCATATGATCAATGCAAAAATCAACATGAGGCGCAAAGGCATTGAAGCTTACTTGCTTGCGTGCAATGAATGGTTGCGCCCTTAAAAATCTATCGGCCTTGCTTAACACACCGCCCGTAATCTCATCACGTCCGCGCGATATGTCCAACACATTCAACCCTGGCATGTCTCTGAGCACCGACACAAGCGTTGTACCCGTTGATTTCTTCTCAATAGCGGCAAACTGCGGCTTTACATTATAGCCCATGCAGCGCCTGTAAAAGCTCATAAACTCGTCTTTTAGGTCTTTAGGCTCTACGCGGCATTCATGGCAGTCTAGCCAATGCAAACCCAACAATCCCGTATCAATGCCCTCGAAAAGTATCTTATACACGCCCCAAAAGCTAAATACGGTTGCATCATTGTATGTCTTGGAAGTCTCGGCGGTATCGGCCGTTATGAATGTCGATAGTATGTCGGGGTCTTGATCGTACAGCTGGAACCATTCAGGCTTGAACACACCACCGCCAGCGGGTTGGGGGTTTTGTTGATATTGCGCTGAGAACTCATAGGGCATTGTTTCTTGCATCTTCTTGAGTTCTTCTAGGCTGTGCATTTCAGGATCCAATGCTTCACCATTGCCACCCAATGCCTTCAATACCACCCTATCCCAATCTTTGCCATCCATGCCAAGCAACAACCTGGCTGCCAAGTCATCCTCATGCAACCTTTGGCAGATAAAAACTATTGGCGTGCGGTTTGGGTTGTTTAGGCGTGATATCAACGTATTTAAAAACCACTCGCCCACTGAATCGCGTGATATGTCGCTAGTTACTTCGCTCGGCTTGTGCATATCATCAAGGACAATAGCGCCGCCAAAGTCCTCAACATTCCTAATACCAGCTCCACGCCCAGTAATCGTTCCTCCAGCGCCAGCCGCATAAACTGACCCACCCTGAATAGTATCAAAGTTATCCTTTGCACTCGTACTGGGATCAATTCTTGCATCAAACAGCTCCTTGTATTCAGGCATGTTAATAATTTGGCGTACGATATTGGTCTGGCGCTTGGCAAGCGTGTGCGAATATGAAACATACAGAAAATTCGCATTGGGATACTTAGCCAAACACCAGGCTATATAGTGTATACATAACTCGGTCTTACTGTAACGTGGTGGGATATTAATTAGCAAACGATTGCAATCACCGCGCTGCGTTTTGGTCAGCGCCTTACAAATGGTTATCACATGAGCCTCACGGCCTAGCGGGCTTGATACTTTAAACTCTTGACCCGTGCGCAGCTTAAAGAACACCTGCGTAAATAGCAAAAGTGATCCTTGCAGTTTTGCGCGTTGTTCGTCACGATTCATATGGATCGCCAGCTTCTCTCAATTTCGTAATTAGTTCTCTATAGCCCCCAGATACGTACTCATCCAAAAACTCAATAGTTTCTTTATGTTTAGCCTCATCATCATAATCATTTAAAACAAAATCCCGGTCATTTTTTAGAACAATAAATAGGGTTATATGAACTGCTCGCCCCACTTCCTTATACACAACGCTGCCATCTGTATTGCACGGCGCATATTTATAATCCCATCTTATATCGCTTCGAATAGATGATATTTCTTGCAAACAAACCATATCATATACACAACCTTCTTTACCTGCGCTTTTTTTTGTATAAATTTTGATAAACTTATTATCCATCATTGCTCCTTATAACGCTAGTTAATTTTTCCCACACCTTAATAACGTCTTTAAAGTCAGTGTCGCCCGAGGCTTCCCACTCAATTGCTTTGATCAAGTCGTTATTTTTATGCCACATGTCATGAAAGGGATCTACCTTATTGATCTCTTCATATAACGCGGTTGTAAACTCGTTGTAAAGATATTGTGCTATTGCGTTCATATTGTGGTCGCTATGTGACTGGCAATACTGAAGCATTCTTACAAATTCTTTAAACGCGCACGAATAACAGTTATTAGATAACAGTTCACTTGCGAACACATAATCAAACGCACCACCACTCATAAACCCTCCTTATACTTTTTTGTAAATAGAGGCATTAATGCGTTAGCAATTGCGTGTACTCCGTTCGGTGGTACAGCATTGCCAATTTGCCTCCTGACTTCCGATTTAGTACCTAGAAATATAAAATCATCAGGAAACGACTGTAAACGTGCTCGTTCCCTATTAGTTAGAGGTCGTGGCTCGGGGAAATGATATCCCCATGTTCCACCGCCTCCAGCTGCAATAATTGTTTTTGCAGGTTCATCCCTTTTTATTCTTCTATAAACATGGCTGATCATTCCTTTAACGTAAAGTGGGTGATCCTTAGGGATGTTTGTGAAGTTACCTCCCTCTGGTATAAGTTTTAACATTTCAATAGTTTTTGGCCGTGTGTTCATGTGCTCATTATTGTGCTTGACTTTTTTCACACCTTTTAGAGCTTGGCCTGCTGTAATATATGGACTTCCTTTTATACCGTGAGTTGCTTCAGGGTGGATAAAATCAAAGTTTGTATCCTTGCGAATCCCGACTATTAATACACGCTCACGGAACTGAGGAACACCATACTGGGCAAAGTTATATAACTGAATTTTTATAATATAGCCTGGTTCTATACTTTCAAAGTCTGAAATAATAGTTTCAATAGCTTTGTGCTTGTTAGCACTTAATATTCCTTTTACATTTTCTGCGACAAATGCCTTTGGCTTTTTTGCATCTACAAAACGTAAAAAGCTTTTATATAAATTTCCTCTCTTTCCATTAAGTCCTGGACGTTTCCAAATCATTGAAAAGTCTTGGCATGGAAAACCTCCAAGGATTAGATCGCATTTAGGAATAGATTTATCAGTATAAGGGTCAATTTCCTCAATATCTCCAGCATGCATTACATCACCAAAGTTATGGGTAAATGTATCTGCTGCCCATTGGTTAATATCATTTGCCCAAACAGTCTCATACCCGCATTGATGGAAACCTAAATCAAGCCCACCACATCCGGAAAAAAGGGATATTATTTTCGGCTTGGTTCTTTTCATTCTTTACCCCACTTTTTTGGATGCTCTAGCCAATGCGTTAAAGAGCCTATTGTTTTACGATAGCAAGCTAGCTCTTGCTCATTCTTCATCCTGTAACACGCGCTCCAAACATCCTCATTTGTAAAGAACACGCGGATCAACATTTCTTGTTTCGATTGATGAAATGATGTATATCGTATATCGCAATCATCTAATATTAACTTTTTGTCTTCTTCGTCATACAAATAAATCACGACAAATACCTATGCACTCTCGGATAAGCATATAAACTAATAAAACGTTGTTGTTCACCCGCATGTTTTGGAAAACATGAAAGCTGCTTTGACTTTACGCTGTTGGCTGCATTCCATAAGGTGACTATCGTCAGTGTTGATACCTTTATCAGCCGTCCTCTTTTCATCGTTTACCCTCTGTTTAGGTTGTACCAGAAAATTAAGCATATAGCGATGTCCGTACTTAGTGCTTAGTTGCTTAACTTCTTGCTCGGTGAATGGTCGTTGTTTGCTTTTGTTGTAGTACATTGCTTGTCTTTCCTTATTTGTTGTTTAGTGATTGTTACTTTACTGCTTTGCTTTTCATCATCATCAAAAATATAACCTAGCCTTTGCTTTTGTTCATCGGTTAAGTTTTGACATAGCTCCAGGTGAAATAATCGCATAAAAAACCCCGTTTCTCTCATGTTATAGCCCGAATAATCGCATCAACCTTGTAGAAAAATCATCGATTGTCTCTTTAGGCTTTTCTTGCTCTTTCTTTTCTTCTTCCTTGGCTTCAACTTTCTCGCTTGCTGCCTTGTTCTTCTCACGCAATAGCTCTATAGCCTCGCGTTTTCTTACTTCTTCCTCGGCTTTTTTGTACATGCTGTAATAAGGTGTAAACATTGGATCCTCCCTTTTATAGTCAATTATAAACTCTTCCATTAACTCGTCAATGTCCGAGTAATCATGGATAACCGCGGGTTGTTTCTTACCACTACTTAGCTTAACGTAGTTAAACGCCCACAGCATGCCGTAAGTATCAAAGTAATGGTCAAATTGTTTTTTTGTGATTTTTTTTCGCATCCTTAATAGTTCTCCTTATTGTTTCACTTGACAACATAAGCATGTCACCAATCTGATAAATGTTATAACCTGATTCACTGTATGCCACTATCTCACTTAACAGCTTGCTTGAATGTGTTGTATCGTTGTTGTGCTTATAAAAAAAGTGTGTAAAAAGAAAACTTTTTAACAAGCCGCTCTTTGCCCACTTGTCCATCATTGGCTATCAATACTCTCTCTCATATTCAACCATCAACGCGTTAACCTCTGGATTGCCCTCGTCATTAGAAACGTTAACAGTACGCATAGTTGCTGCATCACCAGCTACATAATTAGTAGTAATCATTTGTTCAGGCGCATTATGGCCTTGCATGCTATTGAGGAGCTCGATCGCTTTAAGCATGTGCGTGGGCGTGTAGCGTAACTCTTTAGCTTTTCCTGGGTCTGTTGTCACTGTCTCAATCATTTTGTAAAGCTTCGCGACCTTATAGTTATAATTACACAAACGCGTATAGTACGTGTTCTGCAGGTCTGTTTTTTGCAATGCAGCAACTGCCACTTGGAAAGACTTCTTGTTTAGTATCTCGCGCGCTTCTTTCTCGCTCTTGATATCAGCGGCGGCTATTGCGTATTCTAAATCGTTGCCACTTTGCGCCAAGCCAATTGCAAAGAGCTGCTCTTTTTCGTTCAGTTCTTCTTGTGCTTGTATCAACTCGTTTGAGCCATTCATAACATTCACCACAAAATAAAAAACAATAAGGATCTCTCGGGTCGTACATCAGTGACCCTTTACGCTTGTTGCAATAATCGCATTGCATAATTCCTACCATTTGGTTTTATCAGCCCAATATGCCGCGCTCATTTTACCCTTGGCTATGTTCTTAGCGTGCCTTGCTTTGAATGATGCCCGCTTTTGTTTCATAGCTTTGCTTTCGCCTGCTTTTGGCTTGCCTGCCGTCTTAGCACCTTGCTCACCAAAACGAATCATCTTTACCTTGTCACCATCTTTTGCAAGTACCACGTGTGACTTGCTTGCGTGCCCAGGCGTGCGCTTAGGCTTGTTATATCCTGAAAATGTTTCGCCTCTATATTAAATCATTAGCTCTATCCTTCTTAGGCCGCCCGCGTTTCTTCTTAACAACCACCTGAGTTGTAACAACCCTTTCCATGTCGTCATTTGTCTGTCGCTTCAATTTAAGCACCTCTCCAGTACCATGACACTCAGGGCAAGTCTTTCTCTGCCATCCCAAAGCCATATAATAGCGCTTGCCGTTACATTTCTCGCATTTCATCTATAATACCTTTTAACAAATCGCATAAATTCATCACTTAATAGCTTTTTGCTGTTTTCAAGTCGCTTGTACTTAAACTCTAAATCTTCACACTTTTTATAAATCCCAACAATTTCTTTGATGCTAGGCGCATTATGTACCGCCTCATCTATAAAAGTCATTGATTCCTTGCACTCTTTCAACATAGTGTCCATCTTTTCTATAGCTTGTAAGGCTAGATCAATATCTTGCTTTTTCTTGTTATAAATCCTTGTGAATTGCGCCTGAAGTTTTGGCGTTAAATGTTTGCTTCCCCCGTGTTCGCTAACTACACTAAATATAAATTTCTTTTCCCATTTTCCTACCCTGATATTCGGCAACTTTTCGTAATCTAAGTTTGTGTATTCATCTGTCGAATCACTGTATTTTTTTCCTTCATCATAATCATCATAAAACCAGTCTTCATCAACGTACGCGAGATGGTGATATTGATGATCATTAATAAACTTAATCAGTATCTGAGCCTCCATAATTGAACTACAAGAAAACCAGCCGCGCTTATTCCATAGTTTTTGCTTGCAATCATGACAGATTAAGTAATAATCATAGCTCATTGTTTACCTCTTATACAAATTAATTACATTATAGCTTGCGCAAAAGTTTAAATCAATTTATTATGATTGAAACTGATGTAAAGCTATTTACATCTATATAAATATAGTCCACTTGGAATAAAAAATGAACAAACAAAAATTTCTATCAACGAAAGACGCAGCAGATCGCTATTGTCTATCAGTCAATTGGTTTGCAAAGCGAAGAATGGAAGAAAACGGCCCGCCCTATCTAAAATTAGATGGGAAGGTTTTATATGACGCTGATCAAGTAGATGACTGGTTTCTTAAAAATTATACATATTTAGGATCAAAAGAAAATGACTAACAAAAAATCACTGATTGAGGAAGTAATCGACGTAATCAACGCACGCGAGCCAATGGCAGACGAGATTATCAATACCTGCTTAGCTATTGTCGACAACTTATATTGCGATCAAGGCGCAGCCGAAAGCGATGTAAAAGGCGTACTTAAAGAATGCGTCCAGGAGCTTAATAACTTATTGCCTGATGAAAAGGTTCAAGTTTAAACATCCTAACCACGGCGGTAAGCGTAGAAATGCTGGCCGTGGTAGTAACTATGCCAGCAAAGAGCAACTGATCACGGTCTCACTAAGTCCGATCCAATGGCAGCAATTAACGGGGTTGCTGCACAAGTCGGCAAAGGACCGTGGTCAGTTTATCTATAGATGCTATTTAGAAAATAAGCAAAGTTAAAAGCAATTAAAAAAAACCTATTTTTTTCACATTTCCTATTGAAACAACTCGTGTTGTGTTGTAATATGTACTTGTAACGTTGAGTTACACACTAACCACAACCAAAAGGATTTTTACAATGACTAACAACGTTATAAATGTTAATTTTGAGAAAGATGAATACGAGCTTAGCGCACAGGAGAAACTCCATTTGATGTGTGCTGTACAAAATCATCATGAAATATTATTAAAAGATAGGCGAGGCGTAGTAAAGCCCTGGAAAGAATGGCTCAAGCTTCATCAAGAGTCAAAAAAACATTGTAACTATGACACAATTGATTTGTTACATTCTTTAAAAATTGTTTAACGCTTTTTCAAGCCACTCGAGCGCTTGACCTGATTTTACTTGTTTTGAGTCAACACGGAGCACTTTCCACCCGAGGATAGTGGCCGTGTTGTACTTTTCACAATCACAATGAAAGCCTTTGGCGCTGGTGTGCCTGCTTTTCGCATAGGTGCCCCCCTCAATCTCTAAGGCAATAAGCCCATTATTTGGCCAAGCGAAGTCAAAGCGCCACTTGCGCCTGGGGTGGAATTTAAACTCTCTTTCTGGCTCTGGGATATTTTTTATACATTTTATTTGAAAATGCATCGCTTCCTCAAGCTCGCTCATTTTTTAACCTACCATTTAAGCTTCATATAATCATGCCTAGGGGGCGAAAATTCCAATGTGCCATATAGGATATCTTTTTTCTTTTTCGCCTCTGTATCGCCTTCATATGCGCCTACAGGGTGATTGCTAGGGGGTATTTGTTGGCTTAGCCACATCGAGAATTCAAGAATAGGGGCTAGTTCTTCTTTTTTTTGGTTGCAATTAAGGCGGATGTTTATATATTGAAGCGCTTTTGTACAGTACCAATGGTCAAATCCTGCTTGCTTCATGATGCTATATCCCCTTATTCAATTTGCCCCCATGCGCCTGGATAGTGGCGCGGTATTTCTCATACGGTGATAGTGTTTCATATTCAGAGTTAATATTAGCCATAAATTGTTCATTTTTCAAGTAAGCCTCGCGCAACATCTCATAACGCCAGTCTTTTTTATTTTCTGGTAAGTGTTCCATGCAGTAGTAATGTGGCCTTACTGGTGGCCGTGGGATAAAGAATTTGTACGGCCTGTTACATTTTTCACACTTAGAGCCTGGTATTGGCTGGCTATAATCGATTTGATTGTCTTTTTTTTGTTCTGTTTCTTTATTGAACTTCATTGCTTGCTCTTTTCTTGCAAATAATACCTACCGAAAACGCTGTACACTTTTTTTTCATCTTGGTAGGTTCCAAGATTGTTTGTGTTCAATTCTTTCCTGGCCAAATTATAGGCATTTCTAGCGGCTTCGCTAGTTTGTCTTTTTGCGAATATATTTTGCAAAGCTTGGCGCGCCTCTTTCGAAATATCGGAATCGGGATTATTGGGCGAGTTCTGCATATTCACGAATTTAGTTATATTATCATTGTTGCGCAGAATATAACCAATGCCATAATTGCCACTGTTGCGGTACCATTCATTTTCAAGACAGCCGTTAATTGCCTTTTTGAGCTTTTGTTCTGAGTTGTACAAAAGCGCATTCTCAATAGTTTTAATTCTTTCAGGATCCAGCGCCTCACCCTGAACGTCCCTCATTCCTTTGGCCTGTGCAGATTCTTTCCAATGATCAAAAATTGACAAAACAAAAGGCGACACGGTTTCTTTTATATTTTCTTTTATATTATATAAAAGTGTACCCCTCACATCTGTGTTAGGGGTACCCCCTACATTGGTGTTAGGGGTACCCCCTACATCTGTGTTAGGGGTCTCACCTCTACCCCTCACATCTGTGTTAGGGGTTTTGTCGATATTATCTCTGTTCAAAAAATAGTACTTGCTTGGCTTTCCTATATCCCTAACGTTATAAATAAGCTTTTTTTCCACCAGTTCTTCGATGGCATAGGTAACCTGGCGATGGGTTAACCCAGTCTCTATCATGATAGTTTTAATTCTTGGATGAGAATACCCGACACTTTTATCAAGCATATTAAGAAGTACTGAATAGATTATTTTAGCATTTGATGATAAGCCAGGCTCACGACATAGCCACTTTAACAGTTTGTGGTAATGTTGCGCTGACTCTTTTGGTGCAAGTTTTTTAACCATTTTACGGGTCCCTTTCCGTAATGAACCAAATAGCTATTATCTAGCTAATGTTTTTTTCCAGTAGTTTCAGTCTCTCTAATTCTTTAACAGGTACAATTGCAACCAGTGGTTTATTCCTTCTTGTGATGATGACAGGCTCAATGCCATAGGCTGCCCTATTTACTAGATCGCTAAAATTATTTCTAAATTCAACGGTACTTACTTTCTTCATATTTAAAACTCCTCAAATGTACAAAATGTCAATATTACATTATTTCAAGGATATATCATACCAAATGATCGTATTAGTCAGCATGTATAGCAACATTCAGCAATTACCCCTAGAGCTTGTGAGATATGGCTTACACGCTTTATAAGTCACAATATGTGTTGACACTATTGATGACCTTTGTTAAATTGCGCAAAAAAGGGGGAAGCAATGATAAAAGAAGAAAAAGCACAAGCGCTAATTCGTGACGTAATACAATTTTTCGGGTCGCGCAAAGAATTTGCCCACGCGCTAGATTGCACACCACAGAATTCTAATATGTGGCACCAAGGCTATAGGAAAGTGCCAGTTATCAAGGCGCTAGAAATAGAGAATTTAACCAAGGGCAAGTTTAAAGCGTGTGATTTACGCCCAGATGTAAAAATATTAAAAAAAGTTGTAATTAACTATTGACATTAAAACAACATGTGTTATCATGTTCACATGATGCAGCGAAGGTAAATTTTAATTTTAACCTTAAAAAATAAGTGTGTGGCGCTGCATCATACTTTAACCAACCAAAAAAGGATAGATAATATGGGCATTACACCAGATAGAATTATCAACAAACACCGCAAGCTAGACGATATCATACCAGAGCTTGCAAATTTGTGCGGTATATACTGCTTTTCAGATTTAAGCGCCAAGCAAAAAGACGAGCTTGTATCAATATATCACAATGAACGACAATCGACCGTGCATTCAATCCTTGAGGGCTTGCCGCTCAATGGCCTTACCACTTTTGACGACCTAGAAAGAGCGCAAGAAGAATTTACAGAGTGGGCGCGATACGACATTGACAGAATGATCGAGGAACAATGGGAAGATCAGTTCGATATACAAGCCAGGCTAGATGAGGTAGCCCTAGATAATCGATGGCGAAACGGCGACTTGCTCAATAGGAAACGTTAAAAGAGTACCGACGTGACGCCTGGGCCCGATCAACAAAGGGCGTCACAATTTTAATTGATGAGGTGTTTATGGGCAAGCTAAAAATAGAAAGTGATTCGAAAGAAGTAACTGTATTAGTGTTTGATAATACCGATTATGACGCTATGGCAAAATACAAGCGCATGATAACGGTTGACGATGCGTACTCATGTTTATTTGATATAGAGCAAAAATGTAGGGAGTGGCGCAAATATATACCTGATGATTGGACCGAAGAAAAAGCAGAGTTAGCATGGGATTTACAAAAGGCTATTTGCGACATTATAGACGAGTATAAGCTTGCCGATTATTATTGATAAGGAGATTTACAATGATCGATTTTGTAACAGCACATGAAAGGTTAGGCATTAAAAGCAATGAACAAAACTGGTTTTACAGGATTGTTTCAACTTCAGTTGTTTTTGGGTTAGTATTATTACTGGTGATAGTACTATGAGGGGGTGTTTATGTGTTTTTTCAATAGTAGAGCTACTGTACCGCCTGAGCCTTCTAAACCTGTTGTTAACGGTAGGGTGAGGGAGGAAAGTATCGAAGAAAAAAAAGTACGACTGTCAATTAATGTGATTTATGTCGCTGAAAAAGGCAATAGCAGTCCCAGTGATGTTATCTCAGATATGGTTGATATCATCCAAAAGAATGACAAAAAAGGTATTTTTAGGGATGAGGTTATCAATAAATTGATAGAACAAAAATGCGATGAAAAATTTAAAGAAATACAACCATAAAAAAAGGAGATAGAAGCAATGTTTTCAATATTCAAACTTGATGAGGAAATGAACGGCAATACAATCAAATCCGTGGCGCGTGATCAATTGGTCTCTCGTGTTAGCTCTGAGGTTTTAGCCGCTAAAATTGAGGCCAATACCACTACCGCCAGGCTTTTAAAGTCGGTTATTGACGAGTTGAGCGCGCACGATCCCAACTTGAAAAACAATTTGAGATTAATTCTCGAAAAAGAGCACCAAGAAGCAAAAAGAAGTTCCAACCACCACCCAAAATTTTATTCTCACACAAATTAAGGATATAAAGCAATGAGACCACAATTTTTTGAACCAATTGTAAAAAGCCCTACGTTAGTTATACCAGAAAAATTAGAAGAAAATAACATACATAGGATACATTCTATCAGCTCCAAGATAGTTGATATGTTAGACAATGAAAGTCGCAAGCAACCACTAACAAATACAGAGGTTGAGAACATTATACAACTTGTTGTACTTCACTGTGACTCACGTGATCTAATATTCGATAGACTGATCAAAGCGAACGTTGAGCGGTCAAACTCTCCCGATGTTTTGCGGATGAGTCCATATGATGAGTGCAAGATTGACGCGACAATTAGACATATTAGCCCAACTCCGCACAATACGCCGATGCTTAAGGCCGTAGCGCCAAAAGCTAAAACACCAGATTTTCAATTATAGGGATATAGTCATGAATGATAACAAAGAAATACAAGTTAAAAATAACGCGTTAGCTCCTGCTAATTTTACTGAGCTGATGTCATTTGCTGAATTAGTAGCTAATACTCAGCTTGTGCCTGCTAACTTTCGTGGCAAGCCAGCTGATATAGTTGTAGCTTGTCAGTACGGTAACGAGGTTGGCTTGCATCCAATGCAAGCAATTAATCACATCGCGGTTATTAATGGCAAGCCCTCGATGTATGGGGACGCTTTGTTAGCACTAGTTAAGCGCAGCGCCGCTTTTGAGTGGATTAAGGAAACGGTGGAAAGTACTGAAGATGATCGCATTGCGCGCTGTGTTATTAAGCGCCAAGGTGAGCCTGAAGCCGAGTATACATTTAGTTGGTTAGAGGCGAAACAAGCCGGCTTAACTAATAAATCCGGGCCTTGGAAAACCTACCCGAAAAGAATGTTGCAAATGCGTGCGCGTGGATTTGCGCTAAGGGATGTTTTCCCAGATGTATTGATGGGCTTGATTAGCGCTGAAGAAGCGCATGATTATCCTGTTAAGAATATAACGCCTAAGGATGATTTTGCGCCCATTGATGACATAGTCACTATCAGGGAGGATTACAATGAATAAAACACTTTTTGACTTAACAGAAGAATATAAACTTATATTAGAAAGCTTGGAGGATGGTGAGCACCATGATCATCTAATTGATAAGCTCACTATTAACATTGATAGCCTGCATGATAAAGCTGATAACTATGCCTATATGATCAAGCAACTAGAAAGCGAAGCGGAGGCGTTAGAAGTTGAGGCGCGCCGCTTGATTGATAAATCAGAAAGCAAGAAAAAATCAATTGCTTTTCTGAAAGATAGGCTTAAGTTTGCTACAAGTATGTATGGCAACTTCAAAACTAACTTGCATTCATTCAGCACGGTTAAGCATGAGATTGTAACCGTTGAAAATGAAAGCTTAATTGATGATGATTTTTTCACTGAAAAAGTAACTAGGCGCTTGTCTAAGACTAAATTAAAGGAATCTATCAAAGCTGGCAACGATGTCCCAGGCGCTGTGCTCGATTATACGTATAGTTTAAGGATTAAATAACATGAGGTTAGAAATAGGGATAGCGCCTTTTGTAATTTTCTTTGTTTTTTTTATATGCAAGCTTGCAGGCGTGATAACGTGGCCTTGGTTGTGGGTGACTGCTCCCTTGTGGTTGTCTGTTAGCTTAGCTTTATTTTTACTGGTATTTTTTTTGTTAACAGAGGAGTTTTTTTGATGGCTTTAACTTTCAATAATTTTGATGATGTTTTCAAACATATGCAACAAGTATGCGCGGCTTTTAATTATAAATTAGAAATAAAGCCAATCATCGAGGAAAAAAAAGAGGCAGTTTCTTTAGGTGAATTAAAATCAGGGGGTACAAAATGAACGAAATAGAGATTAACGGTATTATTTACGTTGAAAAAAACAAGCAAGAAAAATCTAAGTATTGCACGATTAGGACTTACTCAGCGGGCGTGTGGGTAGGTATTGTGGACAAGATGGAGGGTAAATACGCAGAAATAAGCGATGCGCGTAGGTTGTGGTATTGGTCAGGCGCTGCCAGCTTATCAGAACTTGCAGTAAATGGCGTAAAAAATCCAGACGATTGTAAGTTCCCTACAGCTGTTGATCAAGTTATATTAACAGAGGTGATAGAAGTTATTCCTATGACTGAAAAAGCTATAGAAAGTATTAAAGGCGTCAAGGTATGGGAAGCATAAATATTGATACTGTAACATACAAATATGGAGCCGGATACGGAGGCGGAGCCGGATACGGAGACGGAGCCGGAGACGGAGCCGGAGACGGATACGGAGACGGAGAAGGTGGCGGAAGCGCAGACGGATACGGAGACGGATACGGAAACGGAGCCGGAGACGGATACGGAGAAGGTGGCGGAGCCGGATACGGAGACGGAGCCGGAGACGGATACGGACACGGAGCCGGATACGGAGACGGACACGGAGCCGGAGACGGATACGGACACGGAGCCGGATACGGAGACGGACACGGATACGGAGACGGAGCCGGAGACGGATACGGAGACGGAGAAGGTGGCGGAAGCGCAGACGGATACGGAGACGGATACGGAAACGGAGACGGAGACGGGGACGGATATGACGATTAACAACGGAGACGGATACGAAGACGGTAGCGGAAACGGATACGGAGACGGAAACGGACACGGATGCGGAACCGGAGACGGATACGGACGCGGAGACGGACGCGGTAACGGAGACGGATACGGAGACGGAAACGGATACAAAGACGGAACCGGAACCGGATATTACGAATAACAATTATTTAAACGGGGAAAAAACATGCAATTTGGATTTACTGAAGATGACTTCAAAGACGATGGAGAATTTACGCAGACGCTCAAAGATGGCAGAGCATCCGGTAAGGCCATGAACTTTGAAGAAGGTGTCGACAAGCAGGGCAATCCTAGAATAACTTTTGATATTGAAACGTTACAAAATGGCAAGCATGGGAAGGCCAAAGAGTTTGTATCACAAAAACAAAAGTTCAAATTAATTAACTTGGCTAAGGCTTCAAATTCGCAAGAACTCAGAAACGCGATTATTAATGATGAACATATCACGGCAAATCTAATTAATGGGCTAACATTTGAATTTGAGGTTCAAATCAATGGAAGCTATGCCAATGTTGGCCGGTACATTCGACATGGCGCTGAGCCCGCTCAATCTGAAAATGAGCCTTTAAAAGATGAGACTCCATTTAATGATGATATCCCATTCTAGGAAATAAAATGAGTGAAGAAAATGAATATAATTTTGTGGGGTACTATGGCTTTAAAGAGGGTTATAGAGTCCATAAAATATTTTTGCGCAAAAAGCCATGTTTATTACATCGATTAATTAGCAGAATAACCATGAAATGGGTATGGGTGAACTACCCTTGATAAGTTATGCGGCGTGGGTTCATCCTTACCACGCTGCTAGGCGCGCCTTGTAGGCTGGTTACCGTAGCAAGGCGTGCTGCCTTAAAAATACAGGAGTATTTACAATGTTAATCGTTTCAAGACATCCAGTTATTAGAAGGGATGGTACTAGGGTTAGTGATGAAACTTTGAGTAAGTTTACAATTATGGTCGATGACATTAAAATCGAAGTGTCATTAATTGAAAATAGGGGCAATCAATCTAAGATAGGCATTAAAGCGCCGCGAAAGGTCCAAGTATTAAGAAATGAGCTACTTCTTTAACGCTTCTTTAATGCTACCTATTGCGGAACCAATAACATTAGGTATTGAGCGCATGCCAAAGACTGCTAAGCACATGCCAGAGAGTACATTAGATTGCCAATCTTTGAGCATGTGCCAGGCTTCTTGTACTTTGTGCCCCCATTCCGGGGATATTAAAGACGCAAGCAAAGGGGAAGCGAACAAAATAAACGCAGCCCACCTTAACAATTTATCTTTGTCATTTAATTGAGCAATCTCCCATTTGCTATTAGATTCTTGCTGACTAAGCAATAAGCGCTTTTCAAGTTCTAACGCTGCCATTGATCTTTCGTGCTTGGCTTTGGACTTTTCTCCAAGCCATCCGAATACCGTTTTAACACCATCAACGATTAGGCTTATCATCTTTAACCTTATATTGTGTGTTATATTTAGGACTAGGGGCCAGATATAACGCCCTAGCAGCCTCATATAGGCCGAAAATGATCATGCCTATACTAAACAGTACCCGCCAATTTTTGAGGCTAAAATCAAAGAATTTAGCGTTCCTGCTTCTTTTGTAATCTTCCAGATGATGACGCGCTTTAATTTCTCCAACATTGTCACCTAGATCATTGGCCAATAATTGCAATTCTTGAACCTCGCGCTCAACAATTGTAAGCCGCTTGTCGATTTCGTGCATTTGTTGTTCAATCTTGACCATATCGTCACCTATGTTTCACGTGAAACATATTGCTTATAATTGTGTATAAATTCCTCAACGGTGCCTTTGCCTTTTGGCGTGTTATAGTATCGTTTCCAATATTCAGCTAGCCCTTGTATATCGTCTGATTGCGGCAATATCTCAGGAACTCTAAAATAGTGAACGCGCGCCATTGCTGTAGCATAAGCCAAATCATACATAAGCCTAGAAGCCTCTGACCTTTCTTGAGAACGACAGCTTTTACATACGATTGTCAGCATTTTTAATAGTTCTGACTTTCTAATTAGGTAGTTATCCCATAAATCATAGTAAGTCCCTGGCTCCATTTGATATATGCCTAATGCTGGACCAGAACCTAACTGCCTTATATACGTGCCTAGCGCCGATTCTTGAGCTGCTGTACCTAAAATCAAATTTTCAGCTGATAATGACCAGAGATTCAATTTTTTTAGAACGGGCCTAACAATATCTTGTCGCAACTGGTCAATATCGATAGCCATTAAACCACCTTCATGCCGTGCCACTGCGCGCCATCAAAAAACTCAGGCTGGTTGGTGTCTGTATTGTAAATCATAAACCCTTTGTATGCTTGCATGGCATCACGTTCAGCTGTGGTTTTGTGAATGAATGAATAAGGCATCATATACACACCATCATGATCAATCACTTTATCATATTGAGTAATAAAGTTACTGCCTACTTGTTCAGTATGTTTCATTTCATAATCGCCAGCCATTATAAAGCACTCCCTAACGTGTTCTTGGTGTATTGTACAATTGCCGCGCACAAGTACGCATCATTATTGTAAGTATCAGTACCGTCACTGCCATTTCGCTCGACCTGTAAATTGATCAACGTACTTTTAAGGATGCTAGCGCCAGGGATAGTAAAATCACCTGTTGTTACTCGCTGTTCAGTAACGCCAGGACCTGCTTGTAAAAGTGTCAGCGTTGTTGCTGCGGTTGCTATGTTGTCACCATCATCAACAAGATTATATTTAACATCCCACTTAACGTTTCCAGTGTCTGTATCAGCTGGCCCCCAAATAATATTAACGATGACGTCTGTACCTTCTTCATAATCGTTAGGCATTTGCAACGCATTCAAAACGCACTCATCTGCATTTTTCTTGAAAGAATAAACAAACGTAATATCATTAAGGACGGCATTAGCTGGTGATGTACTACCGCCCTGAAAGTTACCGCCTGCTATTGTTAGCTTAGCTTTTTTTCTTGCAGTGCCTAACAACGTTAAGCCGTCAGGCCCAGTGGTCACATTATTAGTAACATTGCCTGTACGTGTCTGCCCGGTTAGTTCATCTGACTCATAATTAGTGCCCATATAGCCCCCTTAAACTTTATCCGAATCATATTCTAATGATAATGATAATAAACGTGCATTACCGGTAAAGGTGTCACTTGCGTTGCTAGCTGCTCGAGATATAAAAAAAGCAAAATTAGTACCAGGGTTGGCGGAGGCGGCCGATAAAGTCGCAGTAGCTATCGTCATGGCATTAGCAGTGCCGGGCGCTGTTGATGTAAAAACCGTAGAACTGACGCCCGTAATTAAATCACCCTCATTAGTAAAGTCTCTACCTATTGCCCATGCCACATCACCGGTATCTGTATTATCAGGCGCCCAGTGTAATTTAACCCTTAAAGAGCCTGCAACTTCATAGTCATTAGGAAAAATGAAATGCCCAAAAAGTGATTGATTAATTGATGGATCAAATTCTCTATAAAATGTAGCGCCAGTGATACCGCTCCCAGGTGCTGTACCCCCGTCAGCAAGTTCGGTACAAGATACCGTGACTAAATTTTTTCTAACTAATGCCCCGGAGAAACTAATGCCGTTAGTATCAATGGTGACATTATTTACAGTAGTGCCGAATCTAGCAACGCCAAAATCGCTGACTTGATAGTATGTACCCATTTAATTCCCCTATCCTAAAATTACCCATTTTAAGTTATTGTAACCCATGAAAGCATTGTTAGTTTCATCGAACACAATCAAACCCTTGGACGGTGTGGCTATAGCATTCATCTCCGCATTCGTCATGATAGGAACTCGAAAACCTTTAGTTCTACTATTAACCGCAAGTTCAGCGCTAGGAACAGTTGTGCTTGAACCAAAAATGGATCCACCATCTGCAAGCACACAGAAACTTTCTGCTACAGTTGTGCTAACGTTAGCCGCTGCCGTTGTGTCTAAGTTGAAAATCACACTATCATTAGTTGCAGCATTAGCATAACGGCCAAATGCAAGCGAATAATCACCTGAAGCCGTGTTATTGATGCCGCCAACAATCGCCGAACCTACGCCACTCGAATTATTGGTGGAACCCCCAAGACAAACGCCAAGATTACCAGTAACAGTATTTTGGAACCCTCCCAAGATACCCCCATTATTAGCTGTAACGGTATTTGTATTGCCGCCTACGATGCCACTGTTGGTAAATGAGCCATTGATTGTGTTGTCTCTACCACCACCGATAAATGCGTGATCAGCTACGTCAATTTCATTAGCCTCACCACCTATAATCACAGAATCATCACCACCGCTTGTAGCGCCAATGACATGATTGAGACCTGAAATAATGGAAGATCTGAGGCCAAAAGTAATATTTGAATTGTTACAACCAAATGCTATTGCATGGTTTTGATTGACTGTTACATTATTACAACCGATTATAGCGCTGTAAGTACCTGAGGTAGAGCTACTCGTAGAGGCAGCAATTAGACTAGCCGCCGATCCCGTAGGGATTGTACTTGTTCTTGATGATATGATAATACCATCTGCGCTATCGACTTGGTTATCATTACCACCAATAATGACCGCACAGTTAGCATTGACAGTATTGCGTAAACCACCGATCAATGCAGTATTATTACCACTGGTATTAGTTAGATTATCACCACCACCGATAAATACATTATCACCCGTGGTAATAGTATTTGTGTTACCACTGTAAATGCCATTGTTAGAACCTGCAAATATATTGCTGCTTGGCGTGCCTGCTTTGACTCTTTCGTTAACTACATCATAAGTAAGTGTACTAGCTGAAGTGATCGAACCGTCCACATCTGCAAAAAGGATTTGCCCACTGCCATAAGTATTAGACTCACCTAGCAAGCGAGTTCTTAAAGTGCCGCTATCATCACGGTACTTAATCATGACATCCTTGCTTGAAGTATTTAAGTATATATTAGCTTCAGAATTCGCTATAGCTGCATCTGCTAACTCACCATTAATACTCAAGAATAGGTTACTATTATTTAATTTATATGGCATTTTTCATGCTCCTTATAAAGCTACGTCATAAACAAGCGTAAATGACTTAAAACCGGTTGTGCCTGACCCTATAAATGGTTCATTATCAACCGTTGATGCTACTAATAAACTGCCTGTAGATGTTAATAACACTTCACCAACCATATTAGCGCCGTTATCGAAAACTTTAATCACGCCGGTTTTATCAGATATTGGCCTAAATGCCGCATCAATTTGCGTATCCAGTCCGATGGTATTACTTGTAGTTGCCGCGCCTGTTACCTCAGAAAATGATATAGCGACTTGTGTATCACTAATAAAACCGATTCTATAACTTACATTAACAGGTGAAGCATAAGGCCCCGACATGGTTGTATTCACTAGAGTGGTAGCTTCATTACCAAGACTCACCCATAGTGTGCCTGAGTAATAATCATAAGTATTCGTATCTGTGTTAAATACCTGCAAACCTGTAGCTGGTGATGGTAACGCATCTCTTTGAGCTTGCGTCATGCGTGGCGCTGGTATACTACCTCTTGTTGTGCTGAAAATAGCAAGGGCTGCAACCGTGCCAGCTGGTGCACCAATACCCAATGTCTTTTTAGTATTATCCCAATAAAACTCAGGATCTGAGGTAATACTCCCATCCGTGTCGCCGAATAGCACTTCATTAGTTGCAAAGCTGCTGGATTCACCTATTAATATGGTACGCACGGTTCCAGTATCATCTTTATACTTAATTTTGATATCTTTCGATGTAGTATCTAAATGAATATTGGCCTCACTGTTTGCTAAATCTGCATCAGCTACAGTACCTTGAATACCTATATGATGCTTAGTTTGATTTATTTTATAGGTCATTTGTTCGCCCCTTTATTAAAGTGAATAGGTAAAAGTTGTTGCTTGCAAACCAGTATTACCACCTACAGAAACACCAGTAAAAGCAGATTGATTTGCAGTTACACCGATAGTTATTTGTCCAAAATTATCGATTTCGACAACACCAAACATTGCTTGACCATTATCTAATACCTTAATCACTTGTCGCTGTTCTGACCCTGCTCTGAACTGGGCCGGGACAAGTGTATCAATGGTCAAAATTGCGTTTGTAGTAGCCGCAACCGCTATATTTTTAAGCTTAACCATCACGCGCTTACGATCTAACATTACAAACTCAAGGTCATAAGATTGTGGTGAGGCATAAGGTCCGCTAATTGTGTTTGTCTGCGTTACTGTCTCTATAACTGGCAAATACTCCCAAACGCCATTGCGAGAAGTAGATAACCTTGCTTCATCAGTATCGTATACAACCAGCCCCGCTGTAGGACTTGTGATTAAGTCACGCTGCGCCGTCGTCATTCTAGGCGGCAAAAACCCCTGTGAAATACTGTACACGTTTAATACTGCATCAGAAACGGAAGTTGCGGTATTCACGTTTACAATACCAACCGCGCTCAATGTTTTAGCGCTATTTTCCCAGGTGAGGCTTGTATTATTCTCAGTGATAACACCCGATGGACCAACGTACGGTATTGAATTCTGAGTTAGGCTTGTGAAAGTCAAAGCCGCTTCTGATATCTGAGAACCCGTATATTTTTTAGTCACGCCGCCTTGGGCCGTAGCGAATTCATCACTGGCCGCAGGGGTGGCAACCGCTGGTAAGCCTGATATAGGTAAGTCTGCCATGTAGCTTACTCCTTATTAAATAATTATTCTTGAACCGTTTTCCTGCAATAAATACGAGCCGTTTTCCTGTAACAACACGTCCACCGTAGGCGGTATAGGCGCTGTGCCTAAATCGCTAACATTGGAGTTATATAGATCTTCATCTAATCTAACACCATTACTTTTGTAAAAAACTTCAAAACTCATTAGTCTAAATCCGAAGTGGTTTTATAAAAATTAACGACAACCTCGCAAACATCCTCGCAATAAAATTGCAAAGTATCGCCCGCTGTTACTTTCCTGCTCCCAGGGTTAAGCTCTGTATCGCCAGCTAGTTGCAAAGTAGTGCCGCTAGGCGGTGTGGTCAACGCTGAACCATTCAAACGAACATATACGTCAGTTGCTTTAGTGAATGAGAAAAAAGCATCAGTAACTTCTTTAGGTACAGTTAACGTTGCTACCGTAGCCGCTGGAATTTGTGCCCAATAGCTATCATCACTAAATGATAACCCATAAGTTTGATTGCCGTTTATATCTCTTCTAATTCTTAAAGGTGTTGTCATTTTTTATTCTCCTAAAAATGAATAATGTAGTATGATGATTTGTTGTAAGGCCTGGATTCTTTGCGGCCACTATATAAAATATCTAAAGGATCATCTCCAAAATTTCCGCCTGGATTTGGATTTGCCCAAACCGGTGTGCCACCAGTATGAACAACTTTAGATCCTTTAAAGTCAGCTTTGTGATTATGATATAGATTGGCTGTACCTTGACATGTATTCACAAAGTCACCATTCATTGATGCCCCAGGCAATGTAATTGCATATCGTCTGACAGCATCAGGATCAACATTTGCACCATCATCAACACCACGTATGAATTGCCCGCGCCAGTCAGGTACTGCAAATCTATTTTTATTGATTGATTGATGGATATTTGTAGCCACGATATCAACTGTATCTGTAGATGCAATCTCAACTTTTATACCTGTCTTGCTAGAAAGGTCAGGCGTTGTTGAGCCACCATCCACGCTAAAATAAACACGATAATCTCTATCTGTTGAGCTATAGTCAAAGTACTCACCATCATTAATTGATGCACCATCAACGGGTATCACGGTAGAAGTTTGAAACCCATTCATAGCAAAACGAGTTTTTTGCATTACATTTTCTTGTGTATCACTACCATCAAGATGAATCTCTATTCCCGTTCTACCAGCAATATTAGGATTGTCACCGTTACCATCAACCGTATACCAAATGTAATAATCGGTAGTGGTGTTTGACCATTCGAAATATTTAGCTGGATTGCCTGCACCAACATCCAATGTTGCTGCATCCACGGTTGTAAACCTGGTGATATCACGCAATTCATTAGCCACACCAGCTTGCTTATGGCTAACGCTAAAACCAGATGTACCAGCGCTAGCAGATGAATTAGCCGGGCCACGCGTTAACGTTTCGACCCAAAGGTCTGTTGTTGATTGTCTATACGAAATAGCGTCATAGTCATCACCAGTATGAGCCGTATCAAACGTGAAACCAGTCAAGTTGCCATTAGCTATGTCAGTAGTAGAACCTTTGGTATTGTTATGTATGATTGTTTTGTTAACATTAGTAGCTTTCCAGCCTGTCATATGAGTATAACCAGTACCAAACAGCGGTATGTCAGTAGGGCTATTATCAAGAAGCACATCACCTAACCTAGAGTTTGGCACGCCAGAAGTAGAATCATCATAACCATAATCACTACCATTACAATAGAAATATCCATTAGGTATTACCGTATTGCTAATTGGCCAAAACAATGTCGTACCCACAATGCTTCTATCAAATTCTAGGCCACAATCGCCTAATGTAACTGGAAGGTATTTGTCTAAACCGTTAACATCAGGATACTCAAAACTACCACCCAGGTATACCGCTGCATCTTCTTCATCCGTGATGTACGGATATTCAAGTAAATTAACATCGCCTTTAGCCAATACAACATCAGTAATGGCAGCTGTGAACGTGCCATCTCTTGGGAATCTGATAGCTAATTCGACATAATCATCGTCATTCGAACCGAGTGAAATGCCATCATTTACACCGAAAGTAAACGTGCCTTGTACATCAGTATTAGCTGTGGTCAAATCCTTGGCATTTATAATTGTCTTTTCTACACGTGTGCCAGGGCTACCACCAGTACCAAAATTCCAGATTATATAAGCCTCGACTGAAACATTTGCGCCCGTTTTGCTTCTACCTGAAAACTTGAAGGTAAACTCATCAGTATCAGATGCAAACTTATTAACATCTTTAAATCTAATACGAATATCTTTGTATTGATCAGTACCAGCTGCGACCGTATTTTGTAGCTGGCATTCATATCTTGGGTATCTTTCAGGTGTTGTTGCAGTACCCAGCCTATTGAACGTGATTTTATCAGTTGAAGATGAGCCATCATCCCTGACAAAGTACCATGGGCCATAAGCAATACATTCAGTATCTGAAGTGATTGTACCGATATTCTTATGCGCTCTGAACTGGCCATTAGGCACAAAGTTATCTAAGTTTTCAGTATCGCCGCCTGTATCTTCAAAAAAGTTAGGTACAGCTTCTCTATTTTCTTGATTGACACCAGTAGCGCTTTTAATCTCAACATAATAAAGCGTAACTAAATCAGTAGTGGTATCAGGATCGCCATCATACGGAAAGTAATATATTTTGAATGGCGTAGTACCGTCACTATCAAGAGTAACTACATTGCCTTCATTGTTGTATTGATAAGATGAAGGACCGCCACTTAAGCTATACACGCTCTTTGGCGTAGTACGATTGCAATCCTCATAAAAGGTTAGCGTACCATTGCGCAAAGGCAAGCCAGTGTCTTTGTCTCTAAAGACCTCTTGTAATGAGATGTCAGTGATAAATCTCGAATCTAATCCTACTGATGCCATGTTATTGGTCTCCCTTTGGCTTATGTATTCTCAAATAATCATCAATTATTTTTGGATTAGTAAGCCTTGATTTTAAATATCTTCCATACAATGGTGTCGCAGAAGCACCAAGAACAGCCCCCAATGGGCCGCCAAGCACTTGCCCACTAGCAACCCCAGGAACCATGCCTAATATGGTTTTAGCCCCTGACTTAATAAGTTCTCTTAACTGATCTTCTTTCTGACCAAACATTCCAGTATAAGGATCTAAATATTTTCCAGACAGTCCAGGGTGATATTTATTAAATTCAGTTAGTTTTTTTATGAACTCAGCATTTTCAGGAGGCGCAAGTTGTTCAAGTTGCTTTATTTTGAACTTGCTTAACGCATTTAATTTAGCCGTTATTGATTTTTTATCGGCAATTTTTGCAGATAGAATTTTTAAGCCCAGCTGTTTTTTTAGTTCTGGATTTTCAATTGTATCCATTAGTTTTTTTGTCTGTGATGTATAATCTACATCACCAGGGCTTGCCTTGATTTGTGATGATATATAGTTACCAGGGACATTCTGAGTTTTTAAAGCGGCATAAAACGGTGTTCTTTGTTTGCGTTCCTTATCATAAAATTCCATTTCCCCCTGCTTTCTTCTCGCCTCTCTGGCATCTGCCGATAACATATTGAAAGTATCAGAACCTTTAGATTTTTTCAAACTTTCTTCAAAACCTTCTCTAAGCATGCTGTATAGTCTATGAATAGTAGGCGGTTTATTAGCATATGCGTCCTGCAGTGCATCATTTATCACTGATTCTTGTTTAGTAGCCTCATGAAATGGCGTACTGTCATTGAGATTATCCAGATAATAATTCAAATCTCTAACTGGCTCACTATACATTCTTTCAGACGGTGAACCAGATGTAATTGCGTCACCAGGCAAAGAGTTAAGCGCTTCAATTATTTTTTTTCGCATAGGAGCTGAATTAAATGATATTCCCTCTTGCTTGGCTGCTTCATCTCTTAGAAAATATTTCAAATTTGTATCATCAACTAATTTTTTATACATAGGCATTTGCGCATCATGCACTTGCTGCGGAAGATTGCCAAAATCGCCATAATCGTTTATTCCTGACTTTCTTAACCAGTCGCGTAATGCAAGATTCAAATCAGCATAAGGCTCTTCTGTACCAGAAAGCACAATACCCTCAGCACGCTGATAATCTTTAGCCATATTCGGAGATTCCAAAATATGATGCGCTGGTAAATTAACGCCCTCTGGCACAACATCTTGAGCCTTCTGTATCTGATCATACGGCCTGCCCGCAACAGATTTTTTAATATACGCTTCTGAACCAACTAATGGAGATGTTTTTTTGACACCCTTCACACCAAACCCAGGAATCATTGACTCAATAGCAGATAGAAGCGTACCAGCTCCTTTTTCACCAGGAGGCGCGTCAGCTGCTCCAATATAACCAGCGGCACCCATCAATCCCAATGGACCACCCAAAGCTCCAATACCCAATACCGGCGCATCCGCTACCATTTGGCCCAATCCTTCAGAAAACCTGCCTATTCCTGTCTGTTGCAACTGAGGCGGTATAAGCTGCGTTGGCTGCATTTGGAATTGTCCTAATTCTGGGTGTCTTTCATGCCTTATTCTTGCTGGCAATGTAGCCAATCTTTCTGCCTCTCCAGTCAAACCGGATATGCCGCCCATAAGACCAACTTTTGCCGCCCTTCCAGGCTGCGCCCAAACATCTTTAGCCGCTTGTGCAGTAACGCCAGGTATATTTAAAATACCTTGAATTTGCTGGCCCAATAAATCTACCATCTGTGATGGTATAGACGTCTCTTGAGGCTTTTCTTCTTGTTGCAATTGAGTCGCCGTTAAATAATTTTCTGGCTCTTCTTGCTGCAATTGATCAATTGACAAATATTGTCGCGTCATTAATTCACCCTCGTCACATAATCAAATTTAGACAATAATTGCCGCGCATGTTTTTCAGTCGTTGGGAATACTTTTCCTTTGTCAGGCCCCGCTGTAATTTTTAAATTAACTCTATCCGTAGATAATGGCAGCCTTACAGCTTTTCTTCCTATAATCCCATAAGCGTCACCAAAAGGCTGAGCATTCTTAGCCAATGACTGGTGCATATCGTTTGTAATTTCAAAAACATCGTTGAGCTTCCTTATTGTAGCATCTGGGTCATATTGCAATGAAGACTGTGCAATCTTCCAAGGATCTTCAGCTTTATTAAGACCGCCTAAAGATTTAGTTAATCCCTCGATTAATGACGTTCCGGATGGGAACAATGTACCTAAGGCGGCTCTTGCAGCTTCCATGTCGGCATAAGCTCCCGGATGAAATGTTTTATCCATGTATTCTTTTGACTTACCCCACAGACCTTGGTATTTTGAAGCATTCATAAGGATTTTTTTAACCTTTGGTGATCTTGACCAGTCGTCAAACGCTCTGGATGCGTCAAATCTGGCTCTAAGCTGATCACTAATAGCTTTATTATTTCTAGCAATCAAGCTGGCGCGCTGCAAAGAAAGTTCGAAAGGCGTCAATGGTTTCTTAGTCAGCGGATCAGTTGGCACAGACGCTTGTTGCGTAACCGTTGCCTGCTGTTGCGTGATGTCTTGTTGTTGTGATGGTTGCATTTGTGATATTTGCTCACCAGCTTTTTGCATTTGCGCTAAATTTCTTTGTAAGTTAGATACATCTCCAGGAACTGCTTTAGTTGCTGGTTGCATGGTTTGAGCTGGCATTTGTTTTACCAATCCTAATTTACTTAGCTGGTCTTGAATGGCGCTCGAATAATCTTGTTGTGGTAATTGAGTTTGCCCAGGAATTATGCCGGCACCACCCATAGCTTGAGTCATTAACGTTTTTGTCAATGCATCAATACCGCCAGGATACTGTTGGTTTATGGCATCTATAGTTTGAGAAGGTAAAGATTTCATCCAAGCACGAATTTGATATATTTGATTGCCGAATCTTTGTTGACTTTGCTCCACCGCCTTTTGTCTTGCTAGTGCATTTTGAGCCTGAGTAAGCGCAGTCAATGGCATATAATCAATTTTCTTTTGCGTGAGCTGCGGCAACAATTGAGCTTGCTGAGCTGCATACTGAGCCATTTGTGGTGCATATTGCGCTTTTACGCGGTTCATTTGATTTTGTAGCAACTGATTTTGTAATTGTGCTTGCAGCTGTTGTGGCTGATATATCGTGCTAATAGTCTGCTGTGCACCCTGTAAACCAGACATCACCGGATTTTGTTGCGCTAATACAGACGCTAATCTTTGTGGGTCGAATAATCTCATCTACTACCCCTTAAATACCTGGAATAAAACCAGCCAACGAACCTAAGCCACCAAACAAGCTGCTCATTCCTGATTGGCTTTGCTGGGCTTGTGCTGCTGCCATTTCAGCCTGTGCTTGCTGTGCTTGTGCTAACGCTTGCGCTAGATTAGTAGCACCCGTAAAACCTTGCTGTTCCAAACCACTAAGGCCGCCAAGACCTTGACCATAAAGCCCTAACATTTGATTCATGTAGTTTTGATATTGTTGATTAGCAAGGCCGCTTGCTACTTGCTCTGCTTGCTGTTGAGCGGCTGGCGTCCCAGCCATCCCACCAGCTGCGGCTGCGCTTCCCGCTGCCTGCAAAGCCTGCTGTTTTTGGAATTCATAGCCCGGATCAGCCTGAAAACCTTGACCCAATTGAGCATACAACTGACCTGGATCTTGCATCATGCCACCGTAGGCTTGTTGCAATTGAGGAATTAACTGCTGCCCCATTTGCGCATAAGGTCCAAGATACTGCTTTAACATATCCGGAATGCCGCTTGTGTATTGCTGATAAGCTGCTTGCGGACTTTGTCCTCCAAACATTCCGCCAAGAAGTCCGCCAAGCGCGCCCCCCAAACCACCAACCATAGGATTGAACTTATTTTCTGAACTCATGGCCTGCTGAGTTGCACCAATATTTTGCGCTTCTTGATATGGATCTCTCATGTTACTGTCACCGTTTTAATTTCATCGTTAAAACCAATTTTCAACTCATCCGTATCAGTATCGTGAATGAATCGACCATTCCTTTGACCGCTTGGAATTGCATTTATCTCATCGGTCGTCAATTGCTCTAATGTAGTCATGTTTTTATTCACACCCGCTACATTTACTATGGGGGCATCTGCTTCACTGTCATAAAGCATCGCGCCCGTAGAATTTGAATTATTCAGCGTTGCTAAATTCTCCTGATTCTGTTGGGGCAATTTAAAGCCCTCTTGCGATATATTTCGTTGCAAGTAATTAGCTTGCGTCTCAAAATATATCCGCCATTTATCAGCTAATTGCCCATTTTTGGCATAAAACCCATCCTTCGGCAAACTTGGGATACTCATACAAAATAACTCAACGTCGCGCCAATAATGACGAATCTAAATTTGCCCCAAAATCTAAACTGAAACACCGTATCATTCGAAGCGCCAAGCTTTTGGAACCTCATCTTACTAATTCTATTAGGAAGCGCTCTGACTTCTTTGCCGAAAATATTGCCGAATGACGCACCACCATTTTTAGACATTGATAAATCAACGCGCCTAACTTCACTACTGTTGCCCTGCTCCATAGTAATGTTGACTTCATTAATCGCATAAGTCTCTGCATTAGGAAGCCTAAAGTTTCTAGTAATTCGCTGTCTTGGTATTTCGTAAATCCTATCTTTGCCTCTTATTGACTCGTCATACGTCTCTAAATCTGCACTCATTTCATATAAATTGCCGTCAATGTTGCTAACGAAATAATGCGTGTTGTTAAAATAAACAACGCGCTTGGCTATGTGCTTGTCGCCACAACTATTTGTCGCGTTGAAAAACTTTTGCGTGTTAAAATCATACAGATACGTTACGTTATCTGAATTGAATGTAATCTGATAAATAACATGGCCGTCTTGCTCAAAAATAAAGGCTGTTGCATCTTCAGGCTTAGATAACGTGCCTAGCTGAAAGTTAATACCATCCGTTGATATCTGTTGCGGCGCGCCTCCATTTGACACCATAATGGTAGGACTTGCCGACTCATTGCCAGCAAGCCAAACCAATCGCCCGAAGCCCATCGCTATTGTCTGAGCATTCAAGCACCCATAATCGATACTGATTGAATTATCACGCTGATAGGGGAATATCTGTGCCCCAACATCATGCCATATCTCAGTTGTTGTTTTGCCGAAAACAAATAATTGCCTTTCAAAAGCAACGGCCGCAACACTAATGTCGGGCTTTGTCTCAATTGCCCCCGATCTAAGCGGATTTATAAATCTTATATCACCGTCGTCGGTAAAATTAGATAAAAACCATTGATTTGAGTTGCCATCTGCAACAATGAAATAAGTGTCTTGAAAGTCTATATATATAGGCTTAAATGGCACTACTTGCGGGTCTGTCTGACTTTCGTCAAATGCCTTAAAGGTAGAATTCTTATAATCATAAATGTAAACAGTTACACCATCGACAATGGCAATTTGATTATTATTGTTCTCTGTAATGTAAACTGGCCCCGTCGAGGTTTTTAAAAATCCTATACGCTGTTTGCCAAGCCCCTGACCAATAATAAAAACACTATCATCAATCACGGCAATCAAATGCCTAAAAGCAATACTACGGTATAATTCCCGTGCATCTTCAGCACCAGGGAGAATCTCAAGCGCTGGTTTATAACCGGCATAGGGAACTAATGCCCCATCGGATATGATCATGTTATAAGTAGCCTCAATAGACTGCTTTTTATAACGATCAAAACTTGTCCCGCCAACTATGTCTAGTTGTTCAGTTCTCAAGGTCGCCATCCTCTACCGATATTAACATCAGCCCAGTTATAACCTGTTACCTTGTTGGTTAAGGTAGACATCTTTTTAATTGATAGATCTTGCGGACTCACTTCATTGAGCTGGTCTTCAATTTCTAACAGTGTTTGCATTTTTTGCTGACTAAACGTAATGTCATAAAAATCACAAAGGCGTTTAGCTAGCTTATAAGTGAGATAACTCACGAAATAATTATC
>Ga0209536_100001795_pt1 | contig 35268 bp, 26 predicted proteins | sample DeeMarSeWOR28_12_FD_187461 | JGI IMG/M metagenome (GOLD analysis project Ga0209536, IMG submission 187461) | Marine sediment microbial communities from White Oak River estuary, North Carolina - WOR-2-8_12 (SPAdes) (version 2) | ecosystem: Environmental > Aquatic > Marine > Intertidal zone >...
TTGTAGAAAGTGCGTCGTGTGAACTCGTGTGCTGGGAGGAGACAGGTGCGTGGTCTCAAGCTGGCTGTAGTCTGGGCGGCGGTCTTGGTCTTATCGGCTGTTCCGCCTGGGGAGTCGTTGGCGCAGGGCCCACGGCAGTTTTCGGGGTGGGGCATCGAGTATCAGCTTCCGCCGACGTGGCTCGTCACTCAGATGCCCGGGCGGATGCACGTACTGAGCTCGCAATCCGAAGCCGGCTCCATCTTCGTAGTGCCTGGCTTGTACAGCGACATGGCCGAAGTCGAGAAGGACTTGGATGCGTTCGCCACGATGGCCAATCTGGTGGGCGAGCCGGTGGCGGGACCCACGGAGTTCAGCATGGACGACTACGCCGCCGTCACGACGACTTACGATGGTCAAACTCGCGCGCTGGAGCCGGTTCGCGCTCGCATGGTGACGGTGTTCACGCCCTACGGCACTGGGATCGTGATCCTCGGCCTGGCTGATCCTCTGCTGTTCCCTTCCTTGAGCGAGAGAGTAGAGCAGATCGCGATCAGCATTAGGGCTCAGCCGCCCACCATCGACGGCCAGACGATCGCCGCGCTCGCCGGAGTGTGGGCCAATTATCGCTCTGGCCGTCCGCCCGCCGCCGACGCTCCAGACGCAGGGACGCGCGGCATAGACGACCTCTACGAGTTCGACGGGGCCGGCGCGTTCGTCTGGAAGTCCTCGGTCTACCTGTCGGCTGAGGCTCGCGGTCGGACCGCCGAAGTGCCGGCGTCCAGCCGTGATCTCGATTCCGGTACGTACAGTGTGGTCGCCGGCAAGCTCGTGCTCAAGGGCCGGTTCGGCCAACGGGTTGTCCCGATGGAGCTGGAGGGAGCCCGGCTACGCGCCGGTCAGGCGACGTACTTCCGGAAACCGTAGGCCCCGCCCGATCAGGACGTCTCCGTGCCCGGGAGAGTCTATCGGGAATCTTGTTTCGCGTCTGCCGGGACCTTATCATGCGGCGCGATCCTGCCCCAGCACTGCAATCCATACAACTGGAGGAAGGGCCCACGATGGACTTCAATGAAGTCAAGATCCCTGCGGGCGATCTCATCGCGTACGAAGGCGGAAAGCTGATCGTCGGCGACAATCCTGTCATCGGCGTGCTGCGTGGAGATGGGATCGGTCTGGACATCACGCCGGTGATGACGAAGGTGGTAGATGCGGCGGTGGAGAAGGCCTATGGCGGGAAGCGATCCGTCGCTTGGTGCCCGCTCTATGCAGGCCTCGAGGGACTGCACCACTACGGCAGCGAGTTTCCCGACGAAACCGTCGAGGCCATCCGCTACCTGCGGATCGCCATCAAGGGCCCGTTCACGACGCCCATCGGCGAGGAGACGCATGTTTGCCTGCACTGCGCCCACCAACAGTACCATGCCGGAACCTGCGACGCCTGCGGCAAGGACGACGGCGTCTGTGAGCGGTTCCGCTCGATCAACGTTCGCTTCCGCCAGCACCTCGATCTGTTCGCCTGCGTGCGGCCGATCCGCTACTTCGAGGGCGTGCCGGCACCGAACAAGTATGCCGACAAGGTGAACTTCGTCATTTTCCGTGAGAACACGGAGGACGTGTACGCCGGCTACGACTACGAAGCCGGCAGCGACATGGCGATGGATATCATCGGGCTGATCAAGAAGAAGACCGGCCGCGAGATTCGCAGCGATTCCGGCATCGGAGTGAAGCCGATCTCGGTCTTCGGTACCGAGCGCATCGTGCGCAAGGCACTACAGTGGGCCGTGGCGCAGAACCTCCCCTCGGTGACCCTCGTGCATAAGGGTAACATCATGAAGTTTACCGAGGGCTCGTTCGCCAAGTGGGGCTACGAGCTGGCGCAGAAAGAGTTCGGCGACGCCACCATCTCGGAGAAGAGACTGTGGGACGAGTTGGACGGGAAGATGCCGGCAGGGAAGATCCTCATGAAAGACCGGATCGCCGACTCGATCTTTCAGCAGATCCAGACCCGGCCGGACGAGTACTCCGTGTTCGCACTGCCCAACCTCAACGGCGACTATCTATCCGATGCAGCCATCGCCTTGGTCGGCGGCCTGGGGCTGGGGCCCGGGGCCAACATGTCTGACGAGGTGGCACTGTTCGAGGCGACCCACGGCACAGCGCCCAAGTACACAGGCATGGACAAGGTGAACCCGGGCTCGCTGATCCTCTCGGCGGTGATGATGCTCAACCACATGGGCTGGAACGAAGCGGCCGACATGATCATCGGCGGCATGGAACAGTCCATCAAGGAAGGGCAAGTGACTTACGACCTGGCGCGGCTGATGGTGCGCGAAGGCCGCGAGGATGTGAACGAACTGTCGTGCTCAGGATTCGGTGAGGCGATTATCGAGAGGATGTAGTGCTCGAGGTCGTTTCGCTGAGAAACAGCCGGGGCCGACCGCAATGGTCGGCCCTGTTGTGTTACGCAGCCCCGCCCAACTCGATGAGCTTGTCGCGCGCCTCCTGCGCGGGCTCGAACCCGGGTTCCGCATCCGCCCAGATATCCAGGGCCGTCTGCAAGTGCTCGCGCGCCTTCGCGTCATCGCCCTCGTCCGCGTATGCGACGCCCATCTCGTAATGGGCCCGCGGATTGAAGGGCCGTACGTCGAGGGCCCGTTGCAGGTGTGATTTCGCTTCACTCAATCGGCCCAGCTTCCGGTAACAGCGGCCTATGTAGACGTCCATCTCGGTCTGACGCGGCTCCAATTCCAGCGCCCGCTTGTAGGAGTAGATCGCCTGCTCGCAGTCACCGCGGAGGTCGAGAACGCGCCCCTCGGCGAACACCGCATTCACTCTCGCGTACTCCACGCTGAACGCCTGGATGAAACGCTCGAACCCCTGCAAAGCCGCCTCGATAGAGTCGGCGTCTTCGCGCTCCAGGGAGATGGCAAGCTGACCGAGTGGGACGAGCACATCAAACGGCGGAGCGAGTTGGCCCTCGACCGAGGCCAGGGTGTCCCGTGCAGCTTCGATCATCCCTGCGGCCACGTAGAGATCGAGGTCCTGAAGCTTCTCCTGCACGGCCGAGAAGGGGCCCTCCGACCTCTCGTGCTCGGCCCAACGCAGGTGCATGTAGTCCACTGCCTCTTGCGGCTGACCCCTCAGTTCATAGTAGTCTTCGAACGCCCCGTACACCACTCGCCGCTGGTCGGAAGTGACGGACGTCGCCAGGGCTTCGCGATAGCCCTCTAACGCCTCGTCGAAACGGCCGAGGTCGCCGTCGACCTGAGCCTGCCTGGTCATGGCCGAGACATTGTTCGGGTCTATGGCAAGCGCCTTGTCGTACTCACGACGGGCGGACTCGTGGTCGCCCATCGCTCTGTAGAGATTCCCGAGCGCGATGAAGCCTCGCGTATCGTTGGGGGCTTGGGCGCTGTACCGCTCTTGGTAGTCGATTGCTTTCTCGAATTCGCCCTTCGAGGCGTACAACTCGCCAATCTGGATTAGAACGTTGATGCGGCTCGGATCGATCCCAATCGCGCGCTCGAACGCAGCGATGGCTCGATCTCGGTCCCCGATTATGGTGTAGAGCTGGGCCAGCGTGAGTTGAGCCTCTACATCTTCCGGAAACAGTTCCGTGCGCATGCCCGCGGCGGTCAGCGCCTTGTTCATGTCTTGCTCGATCAACCAGAAGTAGGCCGCCTTGATCTGAAGCTGCGTTCGCTCCGGCAGCTTGTAGAGCTGACTCATCGCCGTCTGCAAAGCCGGCTGCGCTTTCCCCATCTCGTTGAGGTTCAAGTATATCTCAAACAGAACCACCTGGCCCAGCGTGAATTGGGGGTCTTGGTCGACCGCCGCTTGGAACTCTCTAGCCGCCTCAGCCAGATCGCTTGATACGATCGCAAGCACTACGCCGTTTACGTATGATCGATAAGCTGAGAGCGAGGACGTCAGCATCTCGGACACCGGCAGATCCGCCGTCTCTTCGATGTGCTGGCTGGGGATCTCGACGTCAGAACGAATCTGCGCTGAAATGCGATCGACAAGCTCCAGCGGATCGCTGCCCACGTACTCGCGCTCCTGGATCAGCCTACCCCGACGTGTCTCGTACAACGACGTGGTCACCAGAAGCCGATCCTGTTCACGTGACACCGACCCGCTGAGGAAATACCCGAGGCCGAGATTCTCGGCCAGCTCTCGCTTCAGTGCGAAGGGAATGTCCAGTCCGTCGTCGAAGCCTCGCTCGCGGAACCTCTCCATCAATGTTCCTGCGTCTCGAGCGTCGACGAACAGGTCCTGCTCGAGGTCCAGGTCGAGCGCCATCGGCACGCCGTACTGAAGCCAGTCGAGCGCGGTATCGGCCGATGCGTTGTCGAAGAAGTAGATGACGAGACCTTTCCGGAATTCTCTCTTGGGGACGACTCGCTCGACGGCTTCGCCGGTCTCGTCTTCCATCGTCACGGACTCGGTAGCGGCTCCCAGTTCTTTACCCCCGAAGACGACGATCAAGAACACGGCGGCGATGGCCAGGTTGACCGGGATACCGATCTTCTCGACTCTCGTCCAGCGGTCGGGTCCAGGCGCGCCGTGAAACCAGGCGAGGATGAAAACGGTCGGAATCAGCAAAGCCCAGGTGAGCAAAGCGAGGTCAGTCAAATGTGGCGACAGGACATAGCGGTTCACCAGGAAGTCGGTGAACTCCAGAGCTGCCCATCCGGCCGCCAGGTACACGCCCATGATTTGGGGCACGCGTCGGTGAATCAGTCTCTTTATTAGGCTTTCAGGCATCCCGTTGTGCTTCCACCGTTGAGGTGCTCCATTCTCCCCTACGTGAGTACACCCGGCCGGGTGTCGCTATTCGTGAGGCTGGCCGGAGCGCCGCGCCGGGAGTCTAGTATGCTAGTGGCGGCCTATGCCTCGGATTCCACGACTGTGGAAATACCTTGGCCCACACCGATGCACATCGTGCACAGGCCGTAGCGTGCCTCTCTTCTCCTCATCTCGTGAACCAATGAAGTCATCAATCGGGCGCCGGTACAGCCCAGCGGATGTCCCAGTGCGATGGCGCCGCCGTTCACGTTCGTCTTCTCCCAATCGAGACCCAGTTCACGGATGCAGGCAGCCGCTTGAGCGGCGAATGCCTCATTGAGTTCAACCAGATCGATTTCGTCGATGGCCAGCCCAGTGCGAGACAGAACCTTCTGTGTGGCCGGGATTGGACCGATGCCCATGCACTCCGGCTCAACTCCGGCCACCGCGGAGCCGACGATGCGCGCCATCGGCGACAGTCCAAGCTCCTCCGCCTTTTCTCGACTGACGATTAGAAGCGCGGCTGCACCATCGTTGAGACCCGACGCGTTCCCGGCGGTGACCGTGCCGTCCTCCTTGAAGGCGGGTTTCAGCGCCGCCAGTCTCTCTTCGCTGGCATCCGGGCGCGGATGCTCGTCGGTATCGAACACCAGCGGCGGCCCCTTCCGCTGAGGCACCACCACGGGCGTGATCTCCTCGGCGAATCGACCCGCCTCGATGGCCGTAGCCGCGCGCCGTTGGCTATCCAAGCCTATCCGGTCCTGTTCTTCGCGCGTGATGCCATAGCGCTCGGCGACCACCTCGGCTGTTTCGCCCAGCGAGATCGTCCACTCGTCGGGCATCTTCGGGTTCACGAAGCGCCAGCCGAGCACGCTATCCTCCAGCTTGGGCCGTCCGCGCGAGTACGCCTGTTCGGGCTTCAGCATCACGAACGGTGCCCTGGACATGCTCTCCGTACCACCCGCGATGAACACATCGCCTTCTCCGGCGGCGATGGCATGACCGGCGCTGACAATCGCCTGCAATCCCGAGCCGCAGAGGCGATTGACCGTCTGACCCGCGACATCCACCGGCAGTCCTGCCAGCAGGGAAGACATGCGTGCGACGTTGCGATTGTCCTCGCCCGCTTGGTTGGTGCAGCCCATAATGACGTCTTCCACCTGGCCGGCCGGGATTCGCGTCCGCTCCACCAGCGCCTTGATTGCGACGGCTAGAAGGTCGTCCGGGCGAACTGCGGCAAGCGCCCCGCCGTGGCGTCCGACTGGCGTGCGTACGGCATCGATGATGAGTGCGTCGCGAGGTCCGCTAGGGTTCGGCATGGCTCAGCTGAGGTCGATCCAGATGCTCTTGGTCTGGGTGTAGCCCTCGAGCGCATGCATGCCCAGATCGCGGCCAAAGCCGCTGCTCTTGTACCCGCCGAACGGAGTGGTCGGGTCATAGCGATTGTAGGTGTTCACCCAGACCGTGCCCGCCCTCAACCCGTGCGCGACCTTGTGCGCCTTCTTCACGTCCCGCGTCCACACGCCGGCGGCGAGCCCATAGATCGTCTGGTTGCCAAGCGCTATGGCCTGGTCCACATCCTCGAAGCTCATCGTCGCCAGGACCGGCCCGAATATCTCCTCCTGGGCTATGGTCATTCCGGGCTCGACCCTGTCGAAGACCGCGGCTTCCACGAAGTAGCCTGGCCGGTCCAGTCGGTTGCCGCCGGTGAGCAATCGCGCACCGTCCGACTTACCCTTCTCGACGTACCCGAGCACGCGCTCCATCTGTTGCTCCGAGACGATCGCACCCAGGCGTGTTCCCTTATCGAACGGATCGCCGGGCGTCATCTTCTTCGCCCGGTCGACCAGTTGTTCGACGAACGCATCATGGATGCTGGCCTCGACCAGCAGGCGTGAGCCGGCCGCGCACACTTCGCCTTTGCCGTAGAAGATGCCCGTATTGACCCCCCGGACGGCGGCCTTCAGATCGGCGTCGGCGAACACGATGTTTGGAGACTTACCTCCGAGCTCCAGCGACAGGTGCTTGAGCGTCGTCGCCGCCTCACGCATGATCTGCCGTCCAACTTCGGTGGAGCCCGTGAAAGCGATCTTGTCCACGTCGGGATGACGGACCAACGCAGCCCCGGCCGTGGGTCCGTAGCCAGGCACCACGTTCAGGACTCCGGCCGGGAAGCCGGCCTGCGAGGCCAGCTCCGCCAGCTTCAATGCCGTGAGCGGCGTCTCTTCCGCCGGTTTCAGCACGACCGCATTACCGCAGGCCAGGGCAGGGGCGATCTTCCACACTGCCAGCAGGAGCGGGAAGTTCCAGGGCACGATGGCGCCCACGACGCCCAGAGGCTCCCTTCTCGTGTAGTTGAATAGAGGGCCTGCGGCCGGGACGGTTTCGCCGTGAATCTTGTCCGCCCAGCCGCCATAGTAGCGAAGCACGGCGATCAGCTCCGGAATATCGATCTGTCGCGACTCGAAATACGGCTTTCCGTTCTGCAGAGTCTCGATCCGGGCCATCTCGTCGATGTTCTTCTCTACCAGATCAGCCAAGCGGAAAAGCAACAGCCCGCGGTCTCGAGCCGGCATATGCTGCCACCAGCCGGACTCGAAGGCGCGCTTCGCCGCCTTGACGGCGCGATCGACGTCCGCCTCTCTTCCTTCCGCGACCTCAGCGAGCGTGGAAGCTTCCGCCGGGTTCTCGACGATAAAGGTGGCGGAGTCTACGGCGTCGACGAACTCGCCATCTATGAAGAGTCGTGTTTGTAGTTCGACTTCCATGCGCTATTCCAGAAGTGAGTAGTAAGTTACAGTGATTGTTTGCGGAGATTCCGAGTCTACTACTTACAAATCACTACTCACCAATCACTTCTTATTCAGCTTCCCGTAAACTCAGGCTTCCGTTTCTCCACGTACGCCGCCAAGCCCTCCCTTGCGTCGGACGACTCGAACAGCTGCTGCTGCATCTCCCGCTCGATGGCCAGGCCCTCGCCGAACGGGACCTCGACCCCGCTGCAGACTGCTCGCTTGATGCGGCCGACGGCCTTCGAGGCCTTGTTGGGCGGGACGAACTGGCTGGCGTACTCGAGTACGTCGTTCCAGAAGTTGTCCGCCTCGAAGATCTGGTTCAACAGCCCAAGCTCGAGCCCTCTCTCGAAGTCGAACGTTTGTCCCGTGGCCATGAGCTCGATGGCTTTGGACTTGCCTAATGCGCGCCCCAATCGCTGCGTTCCGCCCGTTCCGGGCAGCACGCCGAGCGCGACCTCTGGTAAGCCGATCTTGCCGCCGCCCTTCTTCGCCAACCTCAGGTCAGCGGCCAGGGCAATCTCGAGACCGCCGCCCACGGTGTGGCCGTTGAGCGCGGCAATGACCAGCTTCGGAGTCTGCTCGAGGCGGTTCAATGTCTCGTTGGCATGCAGACAGAAGAAATACTTGAAGTACGGATCCGCCTGTTTGAGCATGTTGATGTCGGCACCCGCGCAGAAGAACTTCTCGCCGGAACCGCGCATCACAATCACATGTACGCTCTCGTCGAAACGAGCCTTCAGAATCGCCTCGTCCAACTCGCGCATCATCTCATACGTGTAGGTATTGGCCGGCGGGTCATTGAGCTGCATGATGCCGATCCCGTCCTGGACGGTATACTCCACAAGGTTGCCCGTATCGCTCATTCCTTTTCCTCCAACTGTCGATGGTTGAGACTGTCAGCCAGCGGGCGGCGACTCAGCCGCTTCTCATTCCCGCTGATCCTCCCGTGCGGCCGATGAAGCCGCCAACAAATATTCTGTACAGGTGGTCGGCCAGCCTGTCGACGGGTACGCTGCTGCCGGGTCGGTACCAGGCGTAGATCCAGTTCATCATCCCGAACAGAGCAAACGTCGCCACGTTGAGCGGGGCGATGTCGCCCGCGCCGCTGAAGCGACGAACATCCCGGAGGATTTCTGTGCAGAGATTCGAATAACGCAAACGCAAGTCGCGGATCTTTCTTCGATACTCGCCTTCCAGAGAATCGTACTCGTGCGTCAGCACGCGCATCGCCGCCATATTATGGGCGAAGAAGCCCACGTGATTGCGGACCAGGATCCGTAACTTCTCCTCCGGGCTATCGACCCCCTCCAGCTTGTCCTCCAGCTCCGCCAGTACCTTGCGCAGGCTGCGGTCCTGGATCATGAAGAGGAGCTCTTCCTTGCTACTGAAATAATAGTACAGCCCCGAGAGACTGACCTCGGCGCGCCGCGACAGGTCGCGGATCGAAGCGTGGTGATATCCCTTGTCCGCAAAGATCTCGGCGGCCACGCTCAGCAGCCGCTCGAGCTTCTCCTCGTGCTCCGACGATACGGACAGTGATTTCTCGGCCATGCTCCCCCGTGGTGCCATGGCTTGGAATCTCCTCGGGCTGTCGGTGGGTCGAACGCTCGATCGGGGAACCTACCCGGGATGTTCGGCTAATGTCAAGCGGTGCCGGAAGTTGGAATCACTCCTCCAGCCTGGCCGTGATCCAGCCCAACGTGGTCCTCCCTTGTAGCGACCGAGGGGGCCCGTGCTGGGGACCGCCGCCGTCCGGTGCTGCCTCTCTTCCTGTCCTTGCCTTCGAAAGTCGACGCACCTGGATACTTTGTGTTGAAAGAGTGAACTGGAACGAGCGGGCGTACCGTGACCGAGGGTGGCGGGCGATAACCTCGCCGGGCGCAAGACGGATGGATCAGTCTGACCGGCCGTGTGTACTTGATGGCAATCGGATAGCTTGTTGGTGTGATGCAGACCATCGCGAAAGCGTATAGCTGGCCCCCCCGGGAATGAAGCGACAGAGACTCCTCCACCTTGCCGCGCTCATAGCGCTGGCCCCTTCTGTGGGCTTTTCCCAGGAGGATCTCGCGCGCCAGCACATCGAGGCCGGCCTCGCCCTCGCGGTCTCCGGCGACAGCGCGGCGGCCCTCCTGGAATTCCGGCAGGCGGTTGAAGCGGCGCCGGACATGGCGGAAGCGCACTTTCAGCTGGGACGACTTCTGGGGCGGCAGGCCAGCGGCGATGAGTTCGATTTCCGGCAGAGACTGGAAGCGCAACGGGAGCTGTTGTTGGCCTGGGAGCTCGATCCCAAGAACCCGCTGTACCTGGCCGAGTACGGTCGACTCCGTATCAAGCAACACATGGAACCGGATGGAGCGGTGGTGTTGGGTCGGGCGCGGGACCTGGCGGAAGCTGAGGGCGACTCCAGCGCTACCCTGGCGGACATCGAATACGGACTCGGCCTACGTGCAGAGCTTCAGTACGAGAAGTATCGGAATCGACGGATCGTTCCGTATGAGCTGACCGGCGTCGTGACCACCGTGCCGCCCACTGCCCCCGAGAACATGATCGGGGGCGTGAGTGGCGCCACGGGTGCCGGAGTGAGCATCGGCCTCTCCGAGTACGTGGAATGGTACTTGAGCAATGCGCCACCGCTCGATCGCTCCGGCTGGGATATCCGCGAGCAGGCGATAGAGCACTACCGGAACGCGCTCCGCAAAGACCCCACGCACCTGGACGCGGGTCGCAGGCTGATGGTGTTTCTGGTGGAGGATGCGCAGCTGGTCGAGTTCGTCATTCTGGCCGAGCGGCTGGCCGAAGCTCATCCCGATCGTCCGGAAGCCGATCTCTACCTCGGATTGGCTCTGCACGAGGTTGGGCGTGAGGACGAGGCGAACAGTGCCTTTGAGCGCGCGCTGGCCCGGATGACTCCTGAGGATCGCGCGCCGTTCTTCGACCTTCGCCCTGTTATGCGGCAGGAACGAGCCGAGACCTATGGTCAACTCGATGATGTCACCCGGCAGGAGTACGAAAAGCGCTACTGGCGCTTGGGCGATCCGTTGCTGTTGACGGAGGCGAACGAGCGGCGGCTCGAGCACTGGGCACGCGTCGCTTTTGCGGACTTACGCTACAGCGAGCCCAGTGAGCATCTGCGCGGCTGGCAGACTGATCGCGGCGTCGTCTACATCCGTTATGGTCCGCCGACTGAGATCGCCCGGGTCCCCGGGCGAGGAAGCCAGGGCACATTCGCCACGATCATCTGGGTGTACGGCGACTACCGCGATGGTCGCATCTTCATGTTCCGACAGAATCAGGGATTCCTGTGGGCTCCGTTCGCCGGCGACTACGAGTTCTATGCCGAGGATGTCCGTTACATCCAGCCGGTGGACTACTCGGACATCCCCTCGATCCCGGGACTGTACGACATGCCCATTCAGGTCGCCCGCTTCCGCGGCGAGTCGGAGCGGGAAGTCGCAGTAGAGGTACACTCGGAATTGCCGCTGGACTTGCTGGCGCGGGACATCGAGATAAAGCAGGGTCAGATCGAAACGGGACTGTTCCTGCTCAACGAAGTAGGTGAGAGTGTAGTCCGACAGGTCGACTCGGAGGTATTGGAATACGCAGAAACTTCGACCAAGAATCCACTGCGCAGCTGGCGTCTGATCTTGCCGGCCGTCGGTCGCCTCATGGCGGCCGTCGAGGCCCGCGACATGACCACGTGGCGGGCCGGCGTGGCGCGAGACACGTTCACCGTCTCATTCTTTCCCGATGACTCATTGGCCTTGAGCGACGTCTTGCTTGCAAATGCGCTCAGACCGCTGGCCGAGAATCCGCTGCGTCGAACGGAGTTCGACATCGAGGCGAACCCGTCTCGCGCCTATGCGCCGAACCAGCCCGTCACGGTTTACTACGAACTGTATGGCCTACGGTCCGACGGCGAAGGGTTCGGCAGCTACGAGGTGTCGCTTGCTGTCACGCTCAAGTCGCTCAACCGCGACGGGACCGCCATAGGCGGGAACCGGAACCCGCTGCAGATCATCGGAGTCCTGGCGGACGCCTGGGGCTTCAGCCCCGTTGGCGATGACCGACTGGAGCTTCGCTTCACGCGAGAACTCGACATGAAGGGACGCGACCGGGCCACCGAGTATCACACCCTGGATCTGCAGGAGGCACCGGCAGGGCAATACGAGATTACGCTGCAGATGTGGGACCTCTTGGGGCAGCAGGTCGCCAGCCGGCAGCGCACGTTCTGGGTCGTCCGAGAGGACTGATCGGGCCGTCGAGATGTCGTACGTCCGCTGAATACCGTACCTGACCAGAGTGTAGTAGTTACGAAGCCCAGTGTGGAAGTTGGCTACCTGAGCGGCTCCGCGTTGCCGCTAGGTTGTGCCAGACTTAGATTTTCGTTGTCATCACTTGGCTTACGCGCGCTATCAGGCCCCGCGACACCCCGAACTCGGGCCTGCCGACGGTGTGGGATCATGGATCTTCCGGGACGGTTTCTGAGAGTGGCCTGCCTCGGCGTCTTGATGCTTGGGCTTGCGCCCACGGCGTCGCCGGCACAGTCCCAGGTCTATCGCATTCCCATCGAGGGGACGATCGACAAGGGTCTGGGTCCCTTCGTCAAGCGGAGTCTCGAGGCCGCGGGCCAGGCGGGAGCGGCCTTCGCGGTTCTCGACATCAATACCCCGGGCGGTCGTATCGATGCGGCCTGGCAAATCGTGGACGCCGTACAGGAATCGCCGGTAACCGTCTATGCATACATCGATCGGGCCCTTTCCGCCGGCGCGATGATCGCGCTCTCGACCGATGCCATCTACGTGCGCCCCGGTGCGACCATCGGGGCTGCCACACCGGTGACCGGTGAAGGGCAGAAGGCGTCCGAGAAGATGGTGAGCGCCATGCGTTCAGAGTTTCGAGCGCTGGCCGAGGCCCGCGGTCTAGACCCCCGTATAGCCGAGGCCATGGTGGACGAGGAGATCGCGATCCCGGGAGTGGTCGCGGCGGGCAAGCTGTTGACGATCTCCGCCGAGGAAGCACTGGACGTCGGATACGCCGAGGGTATGTTCGGCAGCCTCGAGGAGCTCTTGGCCGGCTTGGACGCTCCAGCTGCGGTGGTCGTTACGGCTAGCCCGAACTGGGCTGAGCTCATCGTTCGCTTCCTGACTCACCCCATAGTAGCGCCCTTGTTGCTCTCGCTGGGATTCCTCGGGCTGCTTTTCGAAGTCAAGACGCCCGGCTTTGGGTTCGGCGGTTTCGTCGGTCTCATCGGCCTGTCGCTTTTCTTTGGCGCGCATCTGATCGTGGGGCTGGCGGGCTGGGAGGAGCTGATGTTGATCGGCGCCGGCCTCGTCCTCGTCGGCTTGGAAGTGTTCGTCATACCGGGCTTCGGCATCGCTGGCGCCCTCGGCATCGTCGCTTTGGGTGCCGGGGTCGTACTCGCGATGCTGGGCCGATTCCCTACGCTTATGGACTTGAGTACAGCATTCGCGGTGGTTCTGGCGGCGATTCTCCTCACTGGAGCGTTCGCCTATGCGTTCCTGCGACACCTGCGCTGGGGACGACGCCTCGGCGGCATCTTTCTCAAAGAGGCTACGACGAAGGAGGCGGGTTACATCTCCGGCGATGTGCGCCCCGATCTCGTCGGCCTCACGGGTCAGGCGGCCACCGATCTGCGGCCGGCCGGCGTGGGAATCTTCGGCAGCGAGCGCGTCGACGTCGTGAGCGAAGGGCCGTGGATCGAAGAGGGCACACGAATCAGAATCCTCCAGTCGGAGGGATACCGTCATGTCGTTCGGGTGGTGAAGGAGGGGAACGCCGCTGACTCGAGCGAGTGATTCAAGTCAGCCTCACGACAGAATCCGGATATAGTCATCTCGCAGCGCAGAAGAGGTCATTGAAATGGAAGAGCAAATCTTTGGGGTAACTCTGTTCCTTATCATCGCCGGCTTTCTGCTGGTCATGTTCGTGATGTGGATGGTGCCGGTACGGCTGTGGATCACAGCGCTGGCCTCAGGCGCCTATGTGGCGCTCACCACTCTCATCGGCATGCGACTGCGAAAGGTGAGTCCGGCGACCATCGTCTTTCCACTCATTTCCGCCACCAAGGCCGGACTGAAACTCGACACCACCGATCTCGAGGCGCATTACCTGGCCGGTGGCAACGTGGGTAACGTGGTGAACGCGCTGATCAGTGCCGACAAGGCGAACATCGAGCTGGATTTCAAGCGCGCGGCGGCCATCGACCTGGCGGGACGCGACGTGCTCGAAGCCGTGCACGTCTCGGTCAACCCGAAGGTGATCCAGACTCCCAAGGTCTCGGCCATGGCGAAAGATGGTATCCAGCTCATCGCTGTGGCCCGGGTCACCGTCCGTGCCAATATCCACCGCCTGGTGGGTGGCGCCGGCGAAGAGACGATCCTCGCCAGGGTGGGCGAGGGCATCGTTTCCACCATCGGGTCGGCGGATTCACATAAAGCAGTACTTGAGAACCCCGACTCTATCTCTAAGACAGTATTAGAGAAAGGGCTCGACTCGGGGACTGCTTTCGAGATCCTATCGATCGATATTGCCGATGTCGATGTCGGGAAGAATATCGGCGCCGAGCTGCAGGCCGATCAGGCCGAGGCCGACAAGCGGGTCGCCCAGGCGAGGGCTGAAGAGCGACGCGCGATGGCCGTGGCGGCCGAGCAGGAGAAGCGGGCTATGGTGGAAGAGATGCGGGCTCGGGTCGTCGAGGCGGAGGCTGAGGTGCCGCTGGCCATGGCGGAAGCCTTCCGCGCGGGCAACCTCGGTATCATGGACTACGCGCGCTACAAGAACATCGTGAGCGATACGGACATGCGTGAATCGATTGCCGAGAGCGGCCGCGAGCTTCCGCCGGGCGACGGTTCCAGCAAGTAGCGGTTAGAGGGTCTAGGCCGTGGACGATATCGTCTGGCTGTTCTTGCTCATCGCTGGCGCCAGTCTCTTCGAGCGGTTCATGAGGGCCGCTAAGAAGAAGCAGCAACAGCTGCAGCAGCAGTTCGAGCATGAATCGGAGGAGGCGGCGGAGGAAGGAGAGGGCAAGGCGCCGACATCGCTTCAGGAGCTTCTTGCCGAGGAATTGGGCCTCAACCTGGAGCGGCGTCCAAAGGTACGGCAGCAACCGCAGCTTCCCGGGACCGTGGAAGAGAGTGCGGTCGCCGCGCCCCCTCCGCAGCCCCCCGATCGCGTCGTCTACTACCCGACGCCGCAGGAGACGCGGCAGCCGCGGGCTGGCGCGGCTGAACGAGGGATATCCGCCGCAAGGGTCCGACGAGCTGTCCCTGCCCAGCATCGGGCGGAAGTTGCCCGTCGTGCGAGTCATCGCCCAGAGCGGCTCACGCTGGAAGAACGAGTAGCCTTGGAGCGTGGCACCCCTAAGTCGCTGGAACGGCCGCGACGACCAGAAGACCACGAGCGTTTCCACGAGGAATACGCTGTGCCCCTACCTGTCTCGTCGCACTCCGAGTTTCACGCGCGCTATATGAAGGCCGAGGAGCCGGAGGAGCGAAGGCGTGCAGGGGTGCGGCTGCCGGATCGTTCGCACTGGAGCGCGGTGCAAAGAGCGATCGTCTGGGCCGAGGTGTTGGGGCCGCCCAAGGGATTGCCTTAGGGGGTATGTCGAGCAGCAGAACAGCAGAGCAAAGGGGGCCGCGTTCACGGCCCTTCGTGTTTGTGGCCAGGGTCGTATCCGACTGCAGAGGTCGATGATGGCTGGTGCTGTGCGATGGGATATGGATGAAGCCTTGGCGGTGCTCGAGCGAGACACGGAGTTTCGCCCGATCATCAAGCGCGTTGGCGACATCGAGCTAAAACAGCACAAACCGTATTTCTGGCTCCTCTGTTGTGCTATCCTCGCGCAGCAAGTGTCCGGAGCCGCGGCGCGCACCATCATCGGGCGCTTTCGCGCGCTTTACCCGAACGAGCGCTTTCCCTCACCAGCGTCGGTTCGAAAGACGTCGGCGGCTAAGTTACGTACCGCAGGTGTATCCAGGCAGAAGGCGCGTTACCTCAACGCCATAGCTGAAGCATTCGATCGCGGAAACTTGAAGGGAGTACGCTTCTCGCGACTCAGCGATGAGGAAATCCTCGAGCGGCTCACTGCTATCGTTGGCATCGGAAAGTGGACCGCAGAGATGTTCTTGATGTTTTCCATGCGACGTCGCGACGTATTCCCCGTGGATGACCTAGGAGTACGCAAGGGGATGGATCAGCTGTTCGGAATCAACGACGTGCCGAAGATGATCGAACGCGCCGAACGCTGGCGGCCCTACCGTACCGTGGCCTCCGTCTACATCTGGCGAGCCCTCGACCAGACTCTCCCAAGCGACTGAGCCAAGGGCGCGAGGATTATTTCATCTCACCGTACATCGGGTGCGCGTGGGAGGCTCGAGCGGACATTTGGAGCGTCCCGGCATTTGATTGTCCTCGGCCTGAACTCGCGCGACATGAAGCGCGAGACTCCCACTCGCACCCCCGTGCAGGGAGGTGGGAGGATACCGTCTCACTCCGCTCGCAACGCTACGATGGGATCGACCTGAGTCGCGCGGATTGCCGGGAAGAAAGTAGCGGCGATACTGGCGGCGAACATCGCAACTATGACCATGGAGTAGATGAGGGGTTCGAACGCGTTCACGCCGTAGAGGAAGAACGACAGCCCGCGGGCCATCGCGAACGCGACCGCGACTCCCACCGCCACACCCAGCGCCGCCAGCAACGTCCCCTGACGCATCACCATTCCGACGACGTCGCCGTTCTGAGCACCGAGAGCCATGCGAATACCGATCTCTTGCCTGCGCTGGGACACCGAATAGGCCATCACGCCGTAAACACCGGCCAGCGCCAGCACGAGCGCGATCAGGGCCACGACCGCCATGATCTTCGCCATGATCGTGTCGCCGCCCAGAGACTCATCGATGATGGCCCTCAGAGGACGGATCGTGTAGGCGGGAATGTTGGGGTCGATAGCTCCCACTTCCGCGCGCACGGGCTCCACCAGCGTTTCCAGGGGCACATCCGCTTCGATGACCCATCCGAGGTTTCGATCGTCGTCCTGCAAGGCCGAGAAGTACACCATGGGCTGCACGCCCAGAGAACTGTTCGAGACGCTCGTGTTGGCGACGACGCCGACGATTTCCCTGGAGCCCGAGTAGAAGATGATCTCCCGGCCAACAGGATCTTCGTCCGGCCAATGTCGTTGGGCCATTGCCTCATTGATGACGATCACCGGGTGGCTGTTCATTCGGTCCGAGTCTTCTATCCCTCTCCCTCGTACCAGCGGGATGTCCATCGCTTCGAAGTACCCGGCCGTGATGTCCAACCAGTTGGTCACCTTGCGTTGCAGATCGCTCTCGATCTCGTCGCCGGGCAGCCAGTAGTACGTGCCGCTGTTGCCCTGTAGCGGCAGGATCGAAGTCGCGCCCACGGCCCGGACACCAGGCAGGGATGTCAGCCGCTCCTGCAACTCCTCGTGGAACGCGACAGCAGCCACGGTGTCGGGATAGTCGGGCTGCGGCAGCGAAACCCTGAAGGCGAGTACGTCGGATTCGTCGAAGCCGCGATCGGCGAGCCGAAGATTCACAAAGCCCCGGACGAGAAGTGCCGATGAGACCAACAGTGCCAGAGCTAGCGACACCTCACCGACGACCAGCGCCTTCCGCAGCTTCGCCCCCCTCACGGCCGTACCGCCTCGTCCGCCCTCCTTGAGCGCTTCCACCGTGTTGGGTTTAGTCGCTTGAATTGCCGGAGCGATCCCAACCAGCACGGCGCTGAGGACAGCGACTGCTGCCGTGAACATCAGTACGCGGGGGTTCAGTCCGATCTCGCTTACGCGCGGGAACCACCCGGGCATGACGGATATCAGCCCGCGAATGCCGAAAACCGAAAGCCCCAGGCCCAGGACTGCCCCGGCGGTGGCGACGATCAAAGCTTCCGTCAGAAACTGGCGCACGATGCGAATGCGGCCGGCGCCGAGAGCGGTGCGGACCGCCACCTCACGGTCACGTCCTGCGGCGTGTGTCAACAGAAGGTTCGCCACGTTCGCACATGCAATCAGCAAGACGAAGAGCACCGCGATGGACGAGATCAGAGTACCGGTCTCGAAGCCCTCGCCGAACGTCTCCTCGTGCAGCGTCATCAGCGCGGCACCGTTACCAGCGTTCGTCTCCGGGTACTCCGCCGCAAGCTGAGCGGCGATGCTGGCGACTTCGTCTTCGGCCTGACCTCTGGTGAAGCCGTCGTTCACACGAGCCAGCACGTCTATGTAGTGGCTGTTGCGGGATTCTTCGCCGGAGATGGCCAGGGGCACCAGAATGTCGAGACCGGGTGTGCGGTACCAAAAACCCGGCGGCATCACGCCGACAATCGTATGGGGCTCACCGTCCAACAGCACCGCGCTTTCCAGGATGTCGGGGCTTCCCCCGAACCGCCGCCGCCACAGCCCATCGCTGATCACCGCTACGCGATGCCGGCCCACGACTTCTTCCTCCGCGGTGAATCCTCTTCCGATGGCCGGCTGGACGCCCAGTACATCGAAGAAATTCGTGCTGACTACGCCCCCTCCCAATCGCTCCGGACGGTCTCCCTCTGACAGATTGAAACTGGAATTGTCTCCCGTCGCTATCGACATGGTCTGACAGCGCTCCCGCAGATCCACCAGGTCGGGCACCGAGAAATCGACCTGGCTCCAGCCACGCTCGCTGTTCGTCGTGAAGACGATGTAGAGGTCGTGAGAGTCAGGATAGGGAAGGGGGCGGAGCATGAAGACATCGACGGCGCTGAAGATCGTAGTGTTAGCGCCGATCCCGATGGCCAGTGAGAGGACCGCGATGGCAATCAGAGCGCCACCGCGCCTCAACGAGCGCAACGCGTACTTCACATCCTGCCAGAGCTCGTCCATGGCATTGAACCTGTCGGTGGGAATGTCGGCCCGCAACGACCGACACTACGCTGCCTTGGTACTCTGGGTTTCGCCCCGAGGGAGCGGGCGTGACACAGGGCCGCATTGTGTTGCGTCACAGGCGGAATTGCTTGGGCGGGCGGTAGTGCAGAGCGAATGGGTCCGCCCGGTGACGACAGTCGAGAAATCTACGGACGGAAAAGTTAGAGTCTATGCAACTCCGTGACTTGAAGCCTCCTCCACCACATCGTGCAGAGCGTCGTCGTCGAGGGATGGATACTCACGAGTGATGACCCCCCACATGTGCGCGCGGTCCGAGCCCGAGGCTGCCAGTTGAAAGGCCCTTTCGCGGGCCGTCAAGCGGATGTTCTCGAGGAGGTCGGCGAAGCAGGGGCCACCCTGGTGAGTGGAGCACTCGTCGTGGCCGTGGTGGCAGGACTTCAGCCTGTGGATGGCGGCCATGACCTGGCGGCGCGTGAGCCAGGTCCGCAGCTCATCTTCGGTTTGCGGGTTCCGATGCATGGAAGCCCTCGGTCGATGACCAGGCAATGTGCGAAGACAGTGTAGTTCTAAATGGATGCCTTCCCGAAAGATCCGGGCCAACTCGCTTTCCTGTCAAGCGTTACCTCGCCCCAAGGATTCAATTCCTTGTCAGAAATTGAGTTAGGGAGTCCGTTGAGCAGATTTGCGCAGAGCGCCTGCAGCGGCGATCTTCTACGCTTGTTTCAGCCGAACGACGAACGCGGTGGGAAGGACGCCACGGTTCAGCGGTACCACCGACACGTGCGAGCCTCTGAAGGAGGACACCGTATGCCTGGGATCCGGACAATCATCGTCTGTCTTTTCGCCACTGGCCTCTTCCTGAGTCTGCCGGACCGGGCAGCCTCGCAGCAGGCTCCGGGTGAGCGTCGGGAGGTCGAGCAAGCTCCCGACCGTGGGCCCAGCGAAGGCGAAGGCCCGTTCGAGCGACTGATCATTCGGGGCGCGATAGTGATCGATGGAACCGGCGGCCCACCCCAGGGACCCAAGGACATCGTGATCGAGGGCAACCGCATCGTCCAGATCAGGAATCTGGGCGCGCCGAACCTGCCCATCGATCCCGATCGGAGACCCCAGGAAGCCACTGGAGAGATCGACGCGTTCGGCATGTTCGTTCTGCCGGGCTTCGTCGATACACACGCACATACAGGTGGCCGAGCGCAGGGCACTCCTGCCGAGTACGTCTACAAGCTCTGGTTGGGCCATGGCGTCACGACGATTCGCGACCCGGGTTCTGGAAACGGGGTGGGGTGGACGCTGGAGGCCCGCGAGCGCAGCGCCCGCAACGAGATCGTCGCTCCGCGCATATTCGTTTATGTGCGGCCCGGCGCGGGCTGGGACGGAGGCCCGATCGATACCCCCGATGCGGCGCGGGAGTGGGTGCGCTGGGCGGCGGCGCAGGGGGTAGATGGGCTCAAGCTCGGGTCGTACGACCCCGAGATCATGGGCGCGCTCATCGACGAGGCGAAGAAGAACGGCTTGGGAACTCAGGCGCACCTGGGGCAGATGGGTGTGGCGCGTATGGACGCGCTTGACGCCGCCAGGCTGGGGCTCGGCTCTCTCGAGCACTGGTACGGCCTGCCCGAGGCCCTTTTCGCGGACCGTACCGTGCAGGACTTTCCCTTCGACTACAACTACAACGACGAATACCACCGCTTCGGTCAGGCCGGCCGACTGTGGAAGCAAACGGCGCCCAGGGGCAGCGAGACGTGGAACCGGGTGCTGGAAGAACTCCTCGACCTCGGGTTCGTGCTCTCGCCGACGATGACCATCTACGAAGCGAACCGCGACGTGCAGAGGGCCCGTGATGCGGACTGGCATGACACGTACACGCTGCCGTCCTTGTGGCGCTTCTATCAGCCTAGCCGCGAGAGCCACGGTTCGTACTGGTTCGCCTGGACGACGCAGGACGAGATCGAGTGGAAGAACAACTACAGAATCTGGATGAGCTTCCTGAATGACTACAAGAACCGTGGTGGGTTGGTCGTGACGGGATCTGACTCGGGCTTCATCTACAAGTTGTATGGATTCGGCTATATACGCGAGCTGGAGTTGTTGCAGGAAGCGGGCTTTCACCCGCTCGAAGTCGTCCGCTCGGCGACGTTGCACGGGGCCGAGGCGCTCCACGCCCCTAAGGGTGAGTCGATCGAGTTCGGTGTCATCAGGCCCGGAATGCTGGCCGACTTGTTGTTGGTCGAGGAGAGTCCGATCGAGGATCTCAAAGTGCTTTACGGCACGGGCACGGTCCGGCTGAACGACGAGACAGGCGAAGTCGAAAGGGTCGGCGGTGTGAAGTACACGATCAAGGACGGCATCGTGTACGACGCCCAGCAGCTACTGGCGGACGTGGCCCTTATGGTAGAGGAGGCGAAGCAGCACGAGCAGAATACGACGACCGAGGAGAGCTGAGTCCGAAGCGCTCGATTCCCGAGCGGGAAACCTGAACAAACCCTTGACGGACGACCGTGGCGATGGAACTTTGTCCAGGTAGCGGGCAACCCTGACAATCGTCTGGAAAAAAGAGAACGGGTCCTAGAACTGGAACCCGCCTATGATACTTGCCTCACTGGAAGAATTGTGTGGCGGCTGACCCGGCACCGGGAGTAGGCAGCCGAGCCGGATGGAGGGACTGTTCCTACCTGCCGCCCAAAGCAGGCGCCGCCACACATCTCTCTGACCTGTTACATACCTCTACATTTAGACGCTCCGATCGTGCCTAAGGTTGCCAGGGTCTCAGTGGACCGCTTCAACAACCCGGATGCTTGGCCCTGACCGGTCATTTGCTAAACGTAAGAGTCACCCGTATCAGTTCCCGCACAGCACGCCGCCGGGGTCCCGATAGCCCGAGCGGACTTGCCGGCTCTACTTCGTTGTTGGCTGGTGCGCGGGGCTTAGGCCGCCGTCCTGTATCTACTTACGCCGCGGCCCCTCGTAGAGTTTCACCCCGCCTAGCGCCCGCCGCCCATTTGGCGCTTCAGGACTCGATTTCTGCGATGCGCTCCCGCACGTACTGCGGAATCGGAACGACCTGCCTGGAGGCGTAATCCAGCGAGACGACCACGCCCCTTCCGTCCGCGGCCACGGCTCCTTGGGTCTCGGAGACCAGCCTGTACTCCATGGTGAAGCGGTCCACTTTGACCTCGGTGGCGCGAGTGCCGACGAGCGCCGTGTCCGGGTAAAAGAGAGGACGGCGGAAGCGACAGTCGGTGGAGTGGAGAATCGCGCCGACTTTGTCGCGGTCGTAGGCTTCGACGAAGCCGCAGCGTTCGAGATACAGAACGCGGGCCGACTCGAAATAGCGGAAGAACACCGTGTTGTTCACGTGTCCGTAGGCGTCCATCTCTCCCCATTGTACGGGGATACGGACTATGACCGGATACCCGGCGAGGAGGTCTTCGCTCACGGTCGCGACTCCAACTGGACGATTGGCCGATATGGCCTGTGTTGGATCTTGTGGGCAGATCGAGAAGTGCGGCTCTACAGAGACCGGGGATGCGGTGCATGCCCCGGCCGATTTCATGCTACTTCCGCTTCTTGCGCTTGTGCATCTCTTTGCGCTTCTTGCGCCCGATCTTTCTGCGGCCTGACTTCTTTAGCTTCGGTCTCTTACGACCCATATACCTTCCAGTCCTCTGAACCTAGCGCCGGAACCGTGTGTCCCGCCGCGGCTGCGAATATACACGCATCGCCACGCAGGGCAATGTGGGGTTGGCTTGTGGGTGCGCCAACGAGGATCCGGACGGAAAAAGATTCTACGGCAGCGTCGCCAAGCACTCGATCTCCACCCGCGCGCCCAGGGCTAGACCGTTGGCCCCCAGGGCGCTGCGGGCGGGCCTGCGCTCGGAAAAATAGGCGACGTAGACCTCGTTCATCTCCTGCCACTCGGCGATATCGGCGAGCATTACCGTACACTTCACGACGCGATCCAGCGACGAGCCGTGCCGCTCCAGTATGCTGCGGATGTTCTCCAGCGCCTGCTTCGTCTCCTCGCCGACGCCGCCCGGTACCAATTCGAGCTTGCCGGGAACGTTTCCAATCTGCCCCGACACGTAAAGCATCTGTCCGACTCGTACCGCGTCGGAGAAGGGAAGTCCCAGTTCCGAGGTGGTGGCGGACGCCAGGTACTCGACTCTTGGCGAGGCGTCGGGGCCACGGTCCTGACCGCACGACACCACCGGTATGAGCAACACGATGCTGATGACAGACACGACGCGCATCACGACCTCCTCGGCAGCCGGATCCTCTACCCGGGATAGACGCCGACGAGGTGTGCGTCCAGCCAGTCGGCATGGTTGTAATCGATGCTGTCTCCGTCCGGTAGCACGCGCAGAATCAACTCTTGTACGCCCTCTATGTCGACGTCGACGTTCAGCGCTTCGCGTCCATTCTGGATGGGGGCGCTAGACCACAACCGCCGGTCGTCCCCCCAGACCTCGAAGATCACGGCGACCGTCGTCGGCGGCTCTACCTCGTCGTCGATCCCCACGCGTGCCCTGAAGCGAGTGAACGCCCCGAAGGTCCGGTAGCGGATCTCGGATCGGGCGTGGGTGCCCAATCCCTTCTGGAAAGACTCGCCGGCGACTTTGAGGTCGTTGCCGTCGACCGAGAGGTCGCGTCCCAGGCTTCCCCAATCCTGATTGGCCAACTCGGGCTCGAGGTCTGAGACATACACGATCTCCGGTATCTCAGGCGTGTAGTCGACTTCCGCCGCGTTCTCACCCATACGGCCGTCGTACCAGACCGAGCGTACGCCAACGCGGTACGACTTCAACGGCTCCAGATCGCTCAATCGCGCCCAGGGCTGGAAAGCGGTGCCCACCGCCTCGCCGTCGATTTCGATGACGTAGCCGGCTTTCACGTGGTACTGAGTCGGCCAGCGCAGGTTTGCTGTGCCGATCCCCTCTTGTGTGACTTGCAGCCTGGAAGGTGAGACCACGGGATAAACGTAGGCTTCAGCCGGCGCGAAGTTGAGCGACCACTCGACGGTTTGTGTGACATCGCTCTCGACGGTCACCGTCGCGTAACCTTGATGACTAGCCCACGAGACTCGAACTGCCCGCTCCGAACCGGCGGCCGTAACCTCGGCGAGGCGGAAGGTGGGCGCGTCGCGGGGAAGGCCGACGGTGAGGGTGTACGGGTCGCCCGCGATCACGCGGCTACTGCCGGCGAGCGTCGGTTGCGTGAATATGCCGCCTTCTTCGAGCGCGAGCAGGTCTACCCAGCCCTGAGTTATGTGTCGGCTCGTGGATAAAAGGACCGGACGCGGCTCCTCTGCCACGATCGTGATCACACGAACGTCGGCTGGTGGAACCACGAGGAAGACGCCCCGGTCCCAGGCCCCTAGATATATCCCCTGCCAAAAGTCGTAGACATGATAGACCTGGTTGGGTCTGAGGCCGAGCTCTTCCCACGAGATCAAGCGGCTGAGCGCGTCCCCGGTATCGTAGTTGAACAGCGCGACGACATCGTACTCACGACCTAGGTGATTCACCTTCAGGTCCCAGACCGGCTTGCGCACGTTGTCCGGCTTGTAGAGGTCGAGCGGGCGGATGTCCACCGCCGGATATATCCGCCGCAGCATCTCGACCCGGGAAGCCGGCAAGTCGGGCATTCGATCGCTAGCCATGAGCGCCTGCCCGCTCAACCCCTGAATCGTGGACCAGGCCCGCGCCATGCCTGCAGTGAGTGGCGGCCGTACCAGCAGCACATCGGGATCGGAGTACCAAGCGATGTTGTGCAGGAAGTTCCAACGCTGCACCGCCTCCGTGGCCACCAGAAAACCCTGCCAGCCCTGGTATATGTCTCCGGCGGTGCGGGACCCGTTCAGGATGCCAGTGCCGGGGAGCGGGATGCCCCAACAACCGAGCAAGTAGGAGCTGTCGCCTACGGCCCCTCTTATCGTTCTCAGTGTGCCGCGATAGAGCTCGGCGGCCACCTCCGTCGGCTCTCCCTCGGGCATCTCACCAGCCATGAATTGACGCTTCCCTGCGAACTCACGAAGCACGATGGGCTGGCCATCGATCTTGAAGTAATCGTATCCCCAGTCTCGCAGCGTCGAGAACAAGTCCCGAAGATAGGAGTGCGCGGCAGGAAGGCTGGGGTCCAAGAGATACGTTCCCTCCCACGTGTCGGCCGCGGTAGACCCGTCTGGCTCCCAGAGGAAAGCGGCGGATCCGCGAGCCACCTCTTCGTTGCTCTGCCCGTGCGGAGCCAGCCAGAGGCCCGCCTTCAAACCCAGAGCGTTGATGGAATCGGCGAGGCCGTCCATTCCGACGTCACTGAAGCGATCGTCGATTGTCGTCCAGTCGCGGTTCTCGCCCAGGCCGTGTCCTGTGCCCTGCCAGCCGTCGTCGATCTGGACGTAGCGCGCGCCGAAGTCGGCGAGGTTCTCACTCAGCCAGCGGGCATTGGCGAGAATCTCGTCGGCGTTGATCTCTTGGTAGTAGTAGTACCAGGAGCACCAACCTGAGGGTGGCAACGGGAAGACTGACTTGTCCAGCGGCTCGAAGTAGGTGATCCCAAGCTCGTTCCTGTAGTAGTCCTCGAGGATTCGGCCGTCGTGCGTCTCGACCCGGTCACGCACGGGATCGAACACGCCGTCCGCAAGCGATGTAGCTACGTCGCCCAGGGTAGCCACGAACAGTGGATCGCGACCGCCGGGTTTGAGCCGGACCGGGATCGTTCGGGGCCACTCCGTTACGGGTCCGCCCGTGAGAGCCCCAGCGTCTTGTTTTGAAGTCATCGCCGGGATGTCGCTGAAGAACTGCAGTGTGGCGCCTGCGATCAGCAGCAGTGTCCAGGCTGCCACCGATCGCCTGACGGTTCGTCTTCGACTCACGATCCGCGCGGCTCCCAGGCCTCGCGAATCATGACGAGTATGTCGCCCTCGTCAGCGACCAACGCGCCGTCGGCGGCAGCGATACTCAACAGGTCGCCAAGCGCCGCTGAGCGTCCGTCGTCGTCGAGCGCTGCGGCCACCAGGTTGATGGACTCGCGCAGCGGAGCATCGTCCTTCTCGTCCTTGTCCTGGCCGAGCGCCGCGACAGCGGTCATCACGATTTGCACCAGCTCGTTCACTTCGATGTCTTCGTTCCACTGGTGCAGCTTGAAGCACAGAACCTCGAGCTCCTCGTTGGTCACCGACCCGTCGCTCGAGGCCACGGCCGCGTAGACGTAGGCGAGGTGATGCATCTCGGTCCAATCATCGCGATTCGGCATGGGTAACTCCGATTGCTTAGAACGCCCGTCAAGAAAGTAGCGGAACGCTCTGGAACGGTGACACTTAACTGGTCAGGACAATGTAGGGGTTGGTTGACATTGAAGGGAAGATCGGGCCCCGAAACCAAACCTTGCGCTGTAGCTTGGAATACCACAAATTATGGGTCCTGTTTACCCCCGGCTTCCTGTTCAATACCACCTGTTCGAATCGCGGCTGGAAGGGGCTCTGCTCCCTGTGCAGGGGTGTCTTTTCGCCGGCAGCGAAGGGTGTCTCGATGAACGCCTCCAACGACAAGCAAGCCCCCAACGCCCGGTTGATACTCGAACAGGGTCACGAGCAATCGGAAGCCACCTCCGGCTGGGTCTGGATGCGCAAGCTGTGGGGTTGGCTACGCCCAATGCTGATACAGGAAGTCCCCGAGGACCTGGCAGTCTGTGAGTTCATCTGCGCGGAGCCGCAGTGTAAGGTCGGGGATTGGGAGAACTGCGAGCTCAGAAAGGCCTACCAAGAACTCGAGAGACACGAGGCCGAAGAGCAATCGGCGATTCTTTCGTCCGATCCAGAAGAAGTGCGCCGGCACATAGTCCACTAGGTGAGGACCCGAGCGCTCACCCTGCCTAGTGGGGGAGCCTTCTTGGCGACAAACGCCTGTTAGGCGGCCACCTTTCTAGCGACCACCGCGAACTCTGCGCCCTCCGGGTCGAATAGCGAGCCCGCCACATCAGAGTAGAACTCCTCAATTGCGAATCCTGCACCCACAAACTCTCTCTCAAGCGCCTCGAGAAAGAGCCAGGCGCCCGCGCGAGGTACACGATCGCCCACTGGAACAGCTTGCGTTCTTTCAGGCGTTGAAGGAGAGAGGGCATTTGCACGTGCCTCTGCTCAGAAGAGGCTGATGGTGGGGGCTGTTACAAGATGCTACGCTGGCTGGTAAGGAGCAACGAGAAGTCCTACCTGCTCGCTGTCCGTCCTACTGCTGGAAATCTACGTCATCGCTAAACGTATATAGGCAGGCCGCCCTGGGGGTGGTCGCGGGTCGGTCACCTGGCCTGTTCCTTGTGCGTAGAGAGTGACGTCACAAGAGTTCAGGAGGTGCTGACAAAGGTATGTATCTGTGCTTAGATTGATGGCCTCAGATGCTAGGTGGATGAGGGCAGAAACGGGCCCTTTTGTTACGTTCTATGATACAACTGAAAGGAGGCAGGGAAGGCGAGAGCGTCGTGAACGCGTTTAAATGTTGGCATAGAAGCGGTTAGATCCCTTGGCCCGGGTGGCGGAATTGGCAGACGCGTCGGACTCAAAATCCGATGGGCTTCGGCTCTTGAGGGTTCGAGTCCCTCCCCGGGCATCACACCTTCCAGCAGTTTCCCACCCCCTCAGTAGTGACATGCCAATCCTCCAGCTCTAGTTCTGATGTATCCCCAGATAGGTCTGCAGTGCGTCGATAGATGCTCCGAGCAGGGCTTCGAGAAGGAATGGGTTGTGAACGCCGTTGCCGCTCACTTTCGTAGCGGAGAAGCGCTCTCCGAACACTTCGCCATCCCCGAAATACATGCGGTCCCAATTGAAGGCCAATTGCGCGTTCCAGAGCGCGCCTTCCGCTACCGTGACGGAGTCGTCGGTCAATACAAGCTGGAACGTGTCGGCTCGGGCGACGATCTGGGGCAGCAGTCCGCCGTCCGTCGCATCGATCACTCTGTTGCCATCGCTGTCAGCCCAGAGGTTATCGAGCAAGAAGTTCAGACGCTCCTGAAACGGCCCGTAGTCGCCCATGCGAGCGAAGTCGCCGGAGAAATGGCAGCCGCTGCTGGCGCAGGCGTCGAAGTAGCGCTCCTCGTCGGGGCAGGTGCCGGGGACGGGCATGCCGCGACTGTCCAGGCAGGAGATCGCTCCGAAGGTGTGTCCCACCGATCTGAAGAGTAACCTGCCGGTCGTCGGTTCGTTCAGAGTGAACTGAGGTACGTGACAGGTCAGGCAGAGCCTGGGGTTCGTCTTCGGCCCGTGCGTCGTGAACGTCCGGCTTTCGTCGATCTGATCCTCCCAGCCCGGCGGCACCCAGCCGGCGTTACCGAGGAGCAGAAGACCCTGTGCGGCGTGGGGTCCGGACGCCGACGGTGGTTCGGAACGATAAGCGTGGCAATGCAGGCAAAGGAAGTCGCTCGTTGGCTGGGAAATCTGCGCGCGTAGATCGTCGTCGTTCTCCGAGCCATGGGGGTCGTGGCAGACCGCGCACACGATAGGTAGGAGCGATCCGTCGTCCTCCTCGGCGAAGGACGTGTTCACGCCGAAGCGGCTGGCCAACGCCGCCTTGCCCTCGTGGCAGTCGAGGCAGGCAGGATCCAGAGCAGCGGCGATCGCCACGCTGGGAGCCCGGCCCATGTTCGATTGCTCCCACTGCTCGGTATGCGGCTGTTCGGCCAGTCTGTGACACTCGCCGCATCCCGTGGTCAGAGAGGTGCCCGCGGAAAGGGCAGCCTGGGGCTGCGTCTCGCTGGGATCCACCACATGATCGCGCCCCGGCCCATGACACGACTCGCACTGAACGTCCTGGTACCTTCTGTCCGGTGCCAGGGAGTAGCCTTCCGTTCCCTCCACTGCGTTCCCCAGTTCCGTCAGGGAATGACAGGGCTCGCAGGATGGCTGCACGTCGCGGCTGTCCTGAAGACTGGTCCAGGCTTGTACGTGGGTAGTGCCAATCCAACCGGAGGTTTCACCGGGATGACAATCCCAGCACACGGTGCTCTTCATGTCGGGGTCGGGGTAGCCGATGAAGCCCGCGGGCTCGGGCGCCATCACGACCTCGATGGACGCGTTCCCCGTGATCCCGTCGCTCGTCGCGTTTATGATCGCGTCGCCCTCGCTTGCCGCGGTCACGAGGCCGGTCTGATCGACTCCGGCAACCTGCGCGTTAGAAGTGGACCAGAGGACTTCACGGTCGGGAAGGGTGTCGCCACCGGAGTCCAGCAGCGTGGCTGTGAATTGCACTTGCTCATTCGTGAGGAGTATCGCCGTTGCAGGCACCACCGACACCGACGCCACAGGCTCGCCTGAAATCGTTGGGCCATCCTCGCTGCAGCCGATTGCCGGAACGGACAGCGCGAGGACTGAGCCGATGTTCATGCTGCGTCGGACGGAATGTGGGAGAAATCTCATAGGCCGAGTCGAAACCGTGCCGTGGACGATTGGCTTCACACGTGCAAACGCGAGCGCGGTCGGCGCGGTTCCCTCTGAAGCCCGACGCTGCCGCGCTAGCCGGCCGGCCGCGACTTACCGAGCTCGGTCTCCAGACCCGCTGGTGTGGGTTTGATCCATCTCAGGTAGGGAGCGTAACCCTCGAGGGTGATCAAGCCGCGCTCTTGCAGGCGTCGGCATGATCGGCTGATCGTTGCCATCACACGGTTGTACTCGGCCTCACCGATCGCTGTCGGCGAATAACGGTCGCGAAGCTGCTGGTCCTTTCCCGTTGATTCCCAGCCGAAATAGTCGCGGCGGATGTCCGAATACTCCAGCTGACCCCGCTCGCAGGCTTCACGCAGAATCCAACGTTGCAGATCAGAAAGACCTCGGCCCATCGCTCTTATGGGTTAATATGTGACCGTAAACATCTTAACCGTTATAAGATACACAACCGGGCTCCGTTCAGCAACAAGATCTTGCAGTATCTCGTCGTCGCGCTCCGGCTTCTCGGCGCGGCCTGACGCGGTTCGTCGCGACGCACTTCCTTCTCTACCTTCGCAAGTCTGATATTCCAAAGCGTTGTGCCTGAGTGTCGATATCGCCCAGACGGGCCATAGTGGAGCGTGAGGCTGGACGTGCGCACGATCATGAAAGGAAGAGCGGCCCTCGCCGTCCTTCTCGCTGTTCTGGTATTTGCTGCTTGCGGCGACAGCGACGAGGCGCCCACTGAGATCCAACTGCCCCCGCTGGGGGAGCGTGACAGCATCGGTGGCTTCACCTTCGGTGGGCTCGAACGCAACTATGTCCTCCACGTACCGCCGAATCACGACCCCCAGGTACCGGAACCCCTTCTGCTTTTCTTTCATGGCTTCTCGAGCAGCGGGCGCGAGTTCCAATTCTTCACGGGTCTCGATGCAGTCACGGATGAGCGAGGCTGGGTGACGGTCTATCCAGACGGCGTAAGCGGGAGCTGGGCGGCGGAATGCGACTGCACTACCGCCGACGATCTCGGCGTGGATGATGTGGCGTTCGTGGACGCGCTGATCGAGGAGCTTGGTAAGACGGTCACCGTCGATGAGTCGCGCATCTATGCCGCGGGCTTCTCCCAGGGTTCTCAGTTCGTCCACCTCCTGGCTTGCGTCCGCGCTAACCGTCTGGCTGCGGTCGCGAGCGTCGGCGCGACGCTGGCCACCGTCGTGGCCGACCGCTGCCAGCCGGTCCTCCCATTGCCCATCGTCTTTATCCAGGGGACGGATGACCAGAGCTTCCCCTGGGGTGGCCTACCTCCGTTCCTGTCCTTGAACGAGACCGTGGGGAAGTGGGTCGATCTCGATGGGTGCCAGGACTTCATCGAGGACCTGGAACCCGATCTCGATCCTGACGATGGTACTTTGGTCCGCACCGAGACGTATTCCAGTTGCGATGGTGGGTCTGAGGTGAAGCTCTACTCGGTGGAGCGAGGTGGGCACACGTGGCCGTCGTCGGTTGTACCGTTGTCCGAGGAGCGATTCGGGCTCACCAACTACGATATCTCGGCTAGCCGGGTCATCGTCGACTTCTTCTCTCGCTTCATGCGCGATTGAGCCTTCCAACTCCTCCTCTTCGGGCCTCCATTGACGATCCGCGGGGGAAAGGCCATATCATACAGGTATAGAAACAAGGAAGCGCGGCCCCCCGGTAGGCCGCAGTCAGGGGCCTTAGCGTCGCGACCCGGTCCCAGGCACAGTCATTAGCTGGTGAGAAGCTTGAGCGAAGTGGAGCAGACTGCCGACTTCACCTGGCCCTATGCCACGGCATTGATCCTGGCTGCGGAAACGCCGGAGCAACGTCGCTGGGCGATCGGAGAGGCCCTCGAACTCGCGCGCCGGCTGGCGTTGGAGCATCCCAAGGTGGTCGTTCTCGATCTCCTTGCGGGCGGCGAGTCGGTAGCAGCGGCGCTCGGCGTCGAGGGCGGCCCTGGCATCGTCGATGTCTTCTTCCGTGGTGCATCGTTCTCGTCTGCGGCGCGCCGGACAAAATACGAGAAGTTCTTCTTCCTTCCCATCGGCACAGCTCCGCCACCCCGCGAGGTTCTGTACGGACACCCCGGTTGGGCGAAGGTGGCATCCCGATTGGCCAACGCGAAAGCTTTCTTGTTGCCCTGCGTGTCTGCCGACGATTGGCTGGATACGGGACCGATCGTCGGTTTCGAGTCCTGTGTCGTGCTCAACGGCCTTGGCTTCGATGTCCCTCTACCCGAAGGTGCCGTCCTGCTCGCCGAGTTCCAGCCGGCGCCGGAGTCGGACGTGGAGGAACCGGATTGGGTACCGGAGGCCGAGAGCGCGGGTGCGGAGCCAGAGGCTGAGCCCGTCTCCGACGAAGTGATTTCGAGCGCTGAACCGGCAGCGCCCGAAGAGATCGTAGAATTCGAGCCCAGACCCGTGTTCACCCCGCCTACTGCACCGATGCCGCAGCCGGGTGGTCCGCTCGCTGAGGATAGGGTCGTGCCCGATGAGGCATACGAGGAGGCGTATCCGGGTCGGGAAGTCGGCAGGGCGCCGTCCATCATCGCTCCGCAACGGGCGTGGCCTCGCCTGGCGGCGCATCCGGGAAACCGCCTTTTGGGTCCAGTCTTTGCCGGAATCGCCATCGTCCTCCTGATGTTCACATTGTGGAGGGCGTGGCAAGATGGGTTCTTCGTCAGCGCCGATATCACGGGCAACGTCAATCTGCAGGCCCAATCGCAGCGAGAGCCTCTCGAGGCCGCTAGTGAACGAACCAGTCGCGAGGTGGACGACGACGCGAGTCCGGGATCTCTAGCTGCCACCCCGGTCGCCGAATCTGGTGAGAGCGCGGGCGCGTCAGAGGTGATGCTCGGCTACTCGGTCGCCGTCGCCTCCTTCCGATCGCTGGAGGAGGCGAGGGATCACATTCGGGCACATGGGCGATCCGACATAGGATTCTACGTCGCACCTACGGTGGTCAGGGGCGTGGTCTGGAATCGGGTTCTGGCCGGTACGCTGGGCACGCGAGAGGAAGCGCAAGCGCTCATGGAGTCCCTGGTTCGGGATGGCGTCAAAGACCAGGTGAACAGTTGGGACATCAGGCCGACGTGGTTGGCCTTTCGCCTGGGCACTTATCCCAGCCTGCAAGATGCACGCGCCACGATCGCTACGCTGGAAGGCCTCGGCATCCCGGCCTACCTGGTGCCCGCTGGGCGCACGGCGGTTCAGGGTGACGCCTACTACGTCTATGCGGGCGGCTATGATACTCCGGCCGCCGCTCAGCCGCTGGCCGATCAACTCGCCCGGGCCGGTCTCGAGGCCGAGCTGATCGAGAGACTGGGGTCGCCTCCGCAATAGCCATCGGAACTTGCTGGCCCGTTGGCTAGGCCATACGCCAGAAGAACAGAGATCCCAACAGAAGCAAGACGGTCAATCCGACCATGGCCATCACGGTTGCTTGGGTGCGTAGCCCTCCGGCGCCGGTGCGCGTCTCTGCCATCTTGATGGCCTGCTGAACCTCTGACGAACTGAGACCGGGGTGAGACTGCCGGTACTCTCGGATCACGTGCTCGAGTTTGTGCGCGAGTTCCTGCGCTTGGGGCGATGCCGGAACACTAGTGGGGGTCGGGACGTATGACATTTCGATTCCTCTTGCAGGGCTTCGGGCTGGGCGATCGCTCCAGACACGCGAGAGCTGGGGGATGTCGCCCTAGGATTCTCTACGGGGGCTGTCCGGGGCGAGTTTCGAGGCCGAGAGGTCCTGGGAGAGCTTGGGCCTCCGCCTTGCCAACGCTCCGTGAGTCATCATAAATAGTGTGAAGGCATGTAGCCCAATTCGTTGCCGCGCAAGATCTTGGCCGCTTCACACAAGCGATCCGGATGGTGCTCTTGCAAGACTACTTTGACCGCTTCCGGCGGAACATAGTCGGCGTGGACCAAACGTTCCAAACGCCGTACGGCGAGCAACGAATCGTCTATGCCGACTGGACGGCCAGTGGCCGGCTGTATCGTCCGATCGAGGACAGGCTGGCGACGGGTCTCGGACCGTTCGTCGGCAACACGCACACGGAGATGATCGTCACGGGCGAGCGGATGACGCGCGCCTATGCCCTGGCACGCGAGATCATCAAGCGACACGTCAACGCTTCGGCCGACGACGTGATCCTGACGCCCGGCTTCGGGATGACGGGAGCGGTAGCCAAGTTCCAGCGCATTCTGGGCTTGAAGGTCCCGGAGCAACTGTCACCTTTCATGAGCCTGCCGACGGAGCAGCGGCCGATTGTCTTCATCACGCACATGGAGCACCACTCGAACCATACGTCGTGGCTCGAGACCGTAGCAGATGTGGTGACCATAGAGCCGAACGATCAGGGCAGGGTCGATCTAGATAGCCTCCGCGACCTACTGGCACAGCACGGCGATCGGCGGCTCAAGATCGGGGCATTCACCGCCTGCTCCAACGTCTCCGGGATCGAGCCGCCCGTTCACGAGCTGGCAAGGGTCATGCACGAGAATGGGGGGCTGTGCTTCGTGGACTATGCCGCGTCCGCGCCCTATGTGAACATCGACATGCACCCGGCGGATCCGCTCGAGCGCCTGGACGCGATCTTCTTCTCGCCGCACAAGTTCTTGGGCGGTCCGGGTGCCTCGGGTGTCTTGATCTTCGACTCGAACCTATACCAGATCGAGGTGCCGGATCAGCCGGGCGGCGGAACGGTGGATTGGACGAATCCGTGGGGGGGTCGAAGGTACGTCCATGACATCGAGGAACGCGAAGACGGCGGAACACCCGGCTTCTTGCAGGCGATCAAGACAGCTCTTTGCGTCCGCCTCAAGGACGACATGGGCGTGGACAGTATGCTCGCTCGGGAAAAGGAGTTGCTGCCAGAGGCGTTCGAACGACTGCGCCGTATACCGAAGCTCCACATCCTAGCGGACCATATCGAGGAGCGCCTCGGCATCATCTCGTTCTTTGTGGAGGACCTTCATTACAACTTGATTGTCAAGCTGCTCAACGACCGCTTCGGGATCCAGACTCGAGGCGGTTGCTCCTGCGCGGGAACCTATGGCCACTACTTGCTACACGTGGATCCCGTGCAGTCGCATCGCATCACAGAGAAGATTGATTACGGCGATCTGTCAGAGAAGCCGGGTTGGGTGAGAATGTCCATTCACCCCACGACGACCGACGAGGAGTTGGACTACATCCTCGGCGCGATCGAGAAGATCGTGAAGAACCACGGCGAGTGGGAGAAAGAGTACACGTACTCACCAGCCAGAAACGAGTATGTGCCCGAAAGGGGTGAGCCGTGGGGAGACGATGACCTGGACGCGTGGTTCGATCTGGAGGGCTGAGGAAGCACCGGGTTCGACAGGCGTGCATCCGATCGGCCCGCATCCATAGGAGCGCGATGAGCGACAGTACAGTTCTCTACCTGTCCCGGCATGATGTGGAGGCCGTCGAGCTGTCGATGACCGAGATCATCGGTGCGGTCGAGGCGATGTTCGAGGAGAAAGGGAAGGGAGCGGTGGAGATGCCGCCCAAGCCCGGCATCCATCCAAGGCCGGACGCGTTTATCCACGCCATGCCAGCGTACATACCTCGCTTGGGCTCCGCCGGAATCAAGTGGGTGTCAGGATACTGGTCAAACCGCGACAGGGGACTGCCCTACATCTCTGGGTTGCTGATCCTGAACGATCCGGACACCGGCATCCCAACCGCTGTGATGGACGCGACGTGGATTACTGCGATGCGCACAGGAGCGGCGACGGCCGTCGCGGCTAGATGGCTGGCGCGGGAGGACAGCCGCAGCGTCGGGATCGTTGCTTGCGGGGTCCAGGGAAGGAGCAACCTGGATGCACTGGCTTGTGTGTTTCGGTTGGAACGGGTTCGGGCCTTCGACATCGATCGTCAGGCGGCCGAGGCCTATGCCACCGAAATGACCGCGAGGTATGGGTTCGAAGTGAAGGTCGTGGATTCTGCCAAGGAAGCGGTGAACGACCTCGACATCGTGGTCACCAGCGGGCCAATCCTCAAAGACCCGACACCGTCCATCGAGGCTGGTTGGCTCTCGCCGGGGTCATTCGCGTGCGCGCTCGACTTCGACTCGTATTGGAGGGGAGACGCAATGCGTCAAGCCGATAAGTTGGCCACGGACGACGTCGGCCAGCTCGATTTCTACCGCTCGGTAGGCTTCTTCGGCGAGACACCCGCGCCATATGCCGACTTGGGGGAAATCGCTTCGGGCCGAAAGCCGGGGCGCGAGTCGGCGGAAGAACGAACCCTTTGCATGAACCTCGGCCTCGCCCTCGAGGATATGGCTACGGCGATTCTCGTCGATCGAAAGGCGAGAGAGCAAGGGATCGGCACCGAGTTACCGCTCT
>Ga0209536_100001796_pt1 | contig 35251 bp, 32 predicted proteins | sample DeeMarSeWOR28_12_FD_187461 | JGI IMG/M metagenome (GOLD analysis project Ga0209536, IMG submission 187461) | Marine sediment microbial communities from White Oak River estuary, North Carolina - WOR-2-8_12 (SPAdes) (version 2) | ecosystem: Environmental > Aquatic > Marine > Intertidal zone >...
GATGGATTTTCCGGTATCCGCGCAGGTAGATATCAGCCAGTTCAGAAAAGATCGGGACATCCAGGTTCTGGTGCTGAAAAAGGATTCCGGCTCCATAGAAATCATCGATGTGAAACAGGAGCCGTAAAATGATTGCCGCTATCGTTCACTGGTCGATTCGTAACCATTTCATTGTCATTTTATCCACGCTATTACTGCTGGGCGGTGGTCTTTATGCCGTCAAGCAAACTCCGATCGACGCCATCCCGGATCTTTCTGATGTGCAGGTAATCGTCAAAACCAGCTACCCGGGGCAGGCACCGCAGGTAGTCGAAGATCAGATCACCTACCCATTGTCCACCGCCATGCTTTCCGTGCCTAAAGCCGTTACGGTGCGCGGTTATTCATTTTTCGGCGACTCGTATGTTTATATCATCTTCGAGGAAGGTACTGACCTGTATTGGGCCCGCACCAGGGTCCTGGAATATCTCAGCCAGGTATCCTCGGATTTACCCGCCAGCGCCAAATCGCAGCTCGGGCCGGACGCTACCGGCGTCGGATGGGTGTTTGGTTATGCGTTGGTGGATCGAACCGGCAGGCACGACATCGGCCAGTTAAGAAGCCTGCAGGATTATTTTCTCCGCTATGAACTTCAGACGGTTGCGGGCGTTTCCGAGATCGCCACGATAGGAGGCATGGTCAAACAGTACCAGGTGGTCGTCGATCCCGATCGACTGCGTGCCTATAACCTGCCGATTAGTTTGATTCGTACGGCGATCAACGAAGGTAACCAGGAGGCAGGCGCCTCGGTCATAGAAATGGGGGAAGCCGAATACATGGTGACGGCCAGCGGTTACCTGGATGGTATCGAAAGCCTGAAAAAGATTCCGTTAGGCCTCAGCGCGAACGGCGTTCCATTGCAGTTAAAAGATGTCGCTGACGTCATTACCGGGCCACAAATCCGGCGTGGCATCGCAGAACTGAATGGTGAGGGTGAAGTCGTCGGCGCTTATGTCGTCATGCGATTCGGTGAAAATGCACAAACCACCATCGACCTGGTAAAGGAGAAGCTCGAGTCGCTGCAAAAAGGCCTGCCCGAAGGCGTCGAAATCGTAACCACGTATGATCGATCTACGCTGATTCGGCAGGCAGTAGAAAATTTATATCACAAGTTATTGGAAGAATTTATTGTTGTGGTGCTGATTTGTGCACTGTTCCTTTTCCACATTCGTTCTTCGCTGGTGATCATTGTCAGCCTTCCGATAGGAATCCTCGGCGCATTTATCATCATGTATCTACAGGGCCTGAATGCCAACATCATGTCGCTCGGGGGCATTGCCATCGCCATCGGAGCGATGGTTGATGGCGCGATCGTGATGATCGAAAACGTTCACAAGCATATGGAGCGAACCACCCTGACCCCTGAAAATCGCTGGCAAATCATCGGCGAGGCCTCGATCGAAGTCGGCCAGCCCCTGTTTTTCTCCTTGCTCATCATTACGCTGAGCTTTCTTCCCGTTTTTACCCTGGAAGCCCAGGAAGGAAAAATGTTTGCCCCGCTCGCCTTTACCAAGACCTATGCGATGGCCGTCGCTGCCGGCCTGTCGATTACGCTGGTGCCGGTTTTAATGGGGTATTTCATTCGGGGTAAGGTATTACCGGAACATAAAAACCCGCTCAACCGCCTGGTGAGCTGGCTATACATGCCCGCCATAAAAGCGGTGCTGGAGGGGCCAAAGACCATGATATTCATTGCACTGATCATTCTTGTCATCGGTTTGTGGCCCGCCACCAGAATTGGCAGCGAATTCATGCCACCGCTCGATGAGGGTGACCTGATGTACATGCCAACCACCTACCCGGGCATATCCATTGGTAAAGCCCGGGAGATACTCCAGCAAACCGATAAATTGATCAAGACCCTGCCGGAGGTCGAATCCGTGTTTGGCAAGATTGGCAGAGCCGATTCGGCCACCGATCCTGCTCCGCTGACCATGATCGAAACCCTGATCCAGTTAAAACCCAAATCACAATGGCGACCCGGCGTCACCACCGATTCATTGCGAGCCGAACTCGACGGCCTGGTCAAGTTTCCCGGTCTGACGAACGCGTGGGTGATGCCGATCAAAACGCGGATCGACATGCTTGCGACCGGCATCAAGACGCCGGTCGGAATTAAGGTCGCGGGTCCGAAATTGAGCGAGATCGAGGTCATAGGCAAACAGCTCGAAGCCATCCTCAAGGACATCCCTGGAACCGCTTCCGTTTACTCTGAGCGTGTTGCAGGCGGCCGCTATATCAAGGCCGACATAGACAGGGATAAAGCCGCGCGCTATGGATTGAACATAGCGGACATTCAGAACGTCATCAAAACCGCGATCGGTGGTATGACCGTCTCCCAGACCGTTGAGGGCCTGGAACGCTATCCAATCAATATCCGCTATCCCCAGGCCTATCGGGATTCTGTCGAAAAAATACGCTTGCTTCCCTTGACGACGAAAAACAATCAGCGCATCGCTCTGTCAGATGTGGCGGATATCAGGGTAGAGGACGGGCCGCCAGCCATCAAAAGCGAGAATGCCCGTCTAAATGGCTGGACGCTGGTCGATATCAGCGGTCGCGATCTCGGTTCCTACGTTGCGGAGGCCCAGCGCGTGGTGGCCGAGCAACTCGATTTACCTGCCGGCTACTCGATTGCCTGGTCGGGGCAGTATGAATACCTGGTTCGAGCCGAACAACGCCTGTCAATAGCCGTGCCGCTGACGCTGGCCATTATCATGCTGCTGCTCTACATCAATTTTCGAAATTTTGTTGAAGTGTTGATCATCATGGGTACGCTGCCATTTGCTCTCATCGGCGGTATCTGGTTGATGTATATTTTAAACTACGAAATGTCCGTAGCCGTCGGTGTCGGTTTCATCGCCCTGGCAGGAGTGACCGTGGAAATCGGCGTGCTGATGCTGGTCTATCTGAACCAGGCTTTTACCAGGGTCACGCAACAGGCATTACACGAAAAACGTGAGTTAAGCCGAGATGAAATACGAACTGCCGTCATCGACGGGGCCGGCCGCCGAGTCCGTCCAATCATGATGACATTTGCGGCAATTGTCGTGGGACTGATTCCAATCATGTTCGGCGAGGGTACAGGTGCAGAGGTCATGCAAAGAATAGCGGGGCCGATGATTGGCGGCATGATCAGTTCGCTGGTGCTGACTTTACTGGTTATCCCGGCGATTTTTTTCCTGTGGAAATCCAATGCGAGGATTAGGGCACGTGTTTAGCTATCGAGACGAGAGGTGCAGGTCATGAAATTTTGTAAAGTGGTCGCCATCATGAACATCACCGATTACAACGTCCTGCATGTGCCGATTCAGCAACTGGATGTCCCCGGTGTTACCGTCAGCATGGTCAAAGGATTTGGTGATTATGTGAATGATTTCAGCCCGTTTGGCTTTTCAGAAAACATGAAAATAGAAATCTACACCACAACCGAACAGGCGGAAATTATAGCTGTCGAACTGGCTGCTCTAGCCGACAACTTGACCCAGGGTGGCGGTGTAATTGCCATCGAACCGGTTCATCGATTGATGAATGTCGGGAAGCTTGATCTACCGACTACCGAATAACTCCCATAAAATCAGGAAGCAACAGATGAAATATATGATCAAAACAGTATTACTTGGATTCTTCTCAACCGCGTTGATGGCCAGCGGAACCCACGATCATAGCCATGGCAGCATGAAGTACGGTGTTGGCGAGCCTGGCAAGGGGATTCCGGACCGCACAATTTCAGTGTCAATGCGGGACACGATGCGATTTGTATTTGATCCGCAACTGGGCGAGCTGAGGAACGGTGAAACCATTGAATTTCGCGTAACCAACGATGGTGCAATTCAGCATGAGTTTTCGATTGGCAACGCCGAAGAACAGGTCAAGCACGCACAAATGATGCAGGAAATGCCGGATATGAAACACAATGACCCCAACACCGTTTCCCTGGCGCCGGGTGAATCAGCGATCATCTCCTGGAAATTCATGGGGAGCGATACCGTGGTGTTCGCCTGTAACATTCCCGGCCATTTTGCGGCCGGGATGAAGCACAAGGCTGCAATCGGTGCCGACTAACCAGCAATAGCTGGCCACGAACTGATTTCAAATTAATGTAATCCGGGCGCCTGATCTGAACATTTTGCCTGCAGGCGCCCGGGCTCGATCGATAAAACCTTCCCGTGGTTGACCTGCATCAACTAAAACAGCCGGCTTGGCAGAACTTAGCCCTCGCAGCTTTGCCTCATAAAATAGTTAAAAGCAACGGTTTAATTAATATTCGAAATTAATGCTTGTTAGTCTGCGAGATTTACCGGCACTGATGCGATGCGTTGCCTTTTTAACAATTTATCCAGCTGGCTCAGGAAAGCCCGACGAGATCCGAGCTCGCTGATTTAGCTTAGATTTATGACGTCAACCTCGAGGGATATCGAAATGAAAACTATCGCCAAAGCAATCTTGATTTCCACGGTTATTGCTCTGCCGGCCTTCTCCGGCAACGCCTACAGCCACCAGCAGGGAAGCAGCGGGATGATGATGGACCCGCAGATGATGGGGCAGCAAATGATGCATATGCGCGAGCAGATGCAGCAAAATCACGAGCTGATGGATAAAATCATGGCCGAGGAAAATACCGCCAAGCGCAACGACATGATGCAAAAGCATATGAAATCGATGCAACAGCAAATGCACGGAATGAACCAGATGATGGGCGGTGGATACATGGGCGGCAAGATGATGGGCGATGAACAGACGGGCAGCAAGATGATGGGAAATAAACAGATGGGCGGCATGCCGTGCGGTGACATGGAACAACGCATGGATATGATGGGCATGCGCATGAACATGATGCAGATGATGATGGAGCAGATGATGGAGCATCAGAGCCAGGTCGAATGAACCAACTGACGCCGCTGGGTCGCTCAAATCCGGAATAGCGACAGGCGGATCGTGGTGACCGGGAGGCTGTGTCGAATTTTGGCCAGCCTCCCGCCAGCAGTTGAAGGTGACTGGTCTCGGGTATCTGGGCGCACCCAACGATCCAGGGGGAAACGAAATTAAAGGCTTGACCTGTATGTTACTTACAGGTTGTATGTTGCCTGATAATTACCGTTTCAGCGGGCATCGGATCCCGTTAAGGAGAACGCAAATGCTGACCGTAAACGAACTCGCCAATCAGGCCAACGCGCCCGCCCACGTGGTGCGCTATTACACGCAGATCGGTCTGCTGCGACCGTCAGGACAGCAGGCGAATGGCTATCGGCTGTTTTCATCCGCCGATGCCAAGCGGCTACGCTTTATTCGCATGGCAAAAAATCTCGGATTTACTCTTAATGAAATCAAGGAGATAACCCGCCACGCCGATATGGGGGAATCGCCCTGTGAAGACGTTCGCCGCATCATCCAGGATCGCATCGAGGAAAATCGAATCAAGATCAGGGAAATGCAAAACCTGCAGGAGCGCATGGAACAGGCGCTGCAGCGCTGGGAATCGATGCCGGACGGTGTACCCGATGGTCACAGCATCTGCCACCTGATCGAGTCCTTCGAAACAGACGAAACCTGACCCTGCTTCCCACCCTGGAGTTAATCTTGGACAGTCAAACACAAGCTAGTGAAACAGCAACTCTGACCGACCCGGTTTGCGGAATGACGGTTAGCAGTGATAGTGAAATCAGCTATCGCTACAAGGATGTCGACTATTATTTCTGCTGCGACGGCTGCCGGCAGAAGTTCAGCAGCGACCCGGCTGGTTATCTGAGCGGCGAGGTGCGACAAAAAGCGGCCACGGCCGAAGTGGCTCCCGGAACGAAATATATCTGTCCGATGGATCCCGAGATCGAGGAAGATCGGCCCGGTAGCTGTCCCATCTGCGGCATGGCGCTGGAACCCGCGGGCGCTCCCGTGTCGACGACCCGCACCGAATATACCTGCCCGATGCATCCCGAGATTGTGCAGGACCATCCAGGCAACTGTCCGAAGTGCGGCATGGCGCTGGAGCCCCGCACCATCGAGGTCGAAGAGAAAAACGCGGAACTGGTCGACATGAGCCGGCGCCTGTGGATCGGTGGGGCGCTGTCGCTGCCGATTTTCCTGCTGGCAATGGCTGCCGACATGGCCCCTGGACTGCTGCCACAGGACCTGTCGATGCACACCCTGCAATGGGTCCAGTTCGTGCTTGCCACTCCGGTGGTGCTGTGGTGTGGATTACCGTTTTTCGAGCGCGGCTGGTTATCGCTTAAAACCCGTAACTTCAACATGTTTACCTTGATCGCGATCGGTGTCGGTGTGGCCTTCAGCTATAGCGTTGTCGCGCTGCTCGCCCCGGGCATTTTCCCGCCCGCAATGCAGCACGCAGGCGGCACCGTCGCGGTTTATTTCGAGGCGGCAGCGGTTATCACGACGCTGGTACTGGTGGGCCAGGTGCTGGAATTGAAAGCCCGCAGCCAGACCAATGCCGCGATCAAATTATTGCTAGGCCTCGCGCCAAAGCTGGCGCGCATCGTGCGCGCCGACGGCAGCGAAGAAGATATCCCGCTGGAACAGGTAAGGCCCGGCGATATTCTACGCGTGAGACCCGGCGAAAAAATTCCGGTCGATGGATCGATCACCAGCGGCAATAGCGCGGTCGACGAATCGATGGTTACCGGCGAATCCATTCCGGTCGAGAAGCTGGCCGGGGACGCTGTGATCGGGGCCACGGTGAACGGTACCGGCAGCTTGCTGATGCGGGCCGAAAAGGTTGGTTCGGACACGCTGCTGGCGCAGATCGTGCAGATGGTCAGCGAAGCGCAACGCTCACGCGCGCCCATCCAGAAACTGGCCGACGTGGTCGCGGGGTACTTTGTTCCCAGCGTGGTCCTGGTGGCGGTGATCACGATGATTGCCTGGGGCTTCATCGGTCCCGAACCCAGGCTGGCCTATGCCGTTGTCAACGCGGTGGCGGTACTGATCATCGCCTGTCCCTGCGCACTGGGGCTGGCCACGCCGATGTCGATCATGGTCGGCACCGGCAGGGGCGCTACGCTGGGTGTCCTGATCAAGAACGCCGAGGCGCTCGAAATCATGGAAAAGGTCGATACCCTGGTGATCGACAAGACCGGCACGCTGACCGAGGGCAAGCCACAGCTGGTGTCGCTGCGGGTCGTTGATGGTTTCGACGAAAACGACTTGCTGCGCCTCGCTGCCACGCTGGAACGCGCCAGCGAGCATCCCCTGGCGGAGGCTATCGTGCGCGCCGCTGCTGATCGAAATATCGTACTCTCCGGCACCGACCGTTTCGAATCGATTACCGGGCAGGGCGTTAGCGGGACCATCGATGGTAGAAAGGTGGCGCTTGGTAATCACCGCTTGATGCAGCACCTGGCAATCGACTTCAGCAGCCTGTCCACCGCTGCGGAATCGGGGCGTGCCGAGGGCCAGACTGTCATGCTGGTCGCCATCGACGGCAAGGCCGCCGGGCTTATCGCCGTGGCCGACCCGATCAAGCAATCCACTCCCAGGGCTATTGCCGACCTGCATGCCGAGGGCGTCAGAGTGGTGATGCTGAGCGGCGACAATCGTACGACCGCGCAGGCGGTGGCAGCCAGGCTCAACATCGACCAGGTAGAGGCTGATGTTTCGCCCGATCAAAAGGCTGAAATCGTCAAACAGCTGCAGGCCGAGGGTCGCATCGTGGCGATGGCGGGCGACGGCATAAACGATGCGCCGGCACTGGCGCAGGCGCATGTCGGCATTGCCATGGGAACCGGAACCGACGTGGCGATGGAAAGCGCCGGAGTGACCCTGGTCAAGGGAGATTTGCGCGGTATCGTGCGCGCGCGTCGCCTGAGCCGGGCGACCATGCGCAATATTCGGCAAAACCTGTTTTTCGCCTTTGTCTACAATTCGCTTGGAGTGCCGGTCGCTGCCGGCGTCCTCTACCCGTTTTTCGGTTTGCTGCTGTCGCCGATGATCGCCGCGGCGGCGATGAGCTTCAGCTCGGTCTCGGTGATCAGCAACGCCCTGCGACTGCGCAGGGCCCGGATCTGACCGGGACGGCTGAACGGTTCGGGCAAATTGTCTTCACGAGACTGGAGGTTTCGACATGTATGAGTGGCATGGTTACGGGGGAGGCATGATGTGGATTTTCTGGATCCTGCTAATCGGCATATTGATAGGTTTAGTGGCGCTCGCTGCCAGGGGCGCGAGCAACCAGTCCGGGCAGGGAAAGTCGGCGATGGATATCTTGAAGGAGCGTTATGCGCGTGGCGAGATCGAGCGTGAAGAGTTCGAGCAAAAAAAGAAAGACCTGCAAGATTAGCCTTCGATTTGCAGGCTAGCCTGCGGGCTAGTGTCTCCTGGATTTCTTTTTCCTGCCTCTGCGAACACTGCGTGCCTTGCCCGTACCTGACATCGACGGATTGTGTCTCAGTTTTTTTCTGCGACGCTTTTCCAGCATCACCAGTATAAAACCTATGGCGAAAAAGCCTGCAAGCGGATAAAACCAGGATGGAATTCGAAAGCGGTTGAGGCTGCCCTCGACCAGCTTGCCGCCGACGATGTTAGCATCGTGAACCCGCTGGGTCGTGTCATCGGCAGGGTCGAAACTGATGCGTATATCAGCTTCGCCCGACCTGGTGCGAAGCCTGATTTCCTTGCCCTTGTCTTCGTTGTGTAAATGCAGGTGCATCGAATAGAAACCGGCCGAATCGGTCCTGGCCCTGGCGAGCAAACTGGCACCGTCGTATGCCTGAACCTCCTGGTCTGCGAGGGCCTTTTCCTGAGCGTCGAGAATGTAACCTCGAACAGTGTAGCGGTGATCGACCTCGTGCTCGGCCAGTGCATTGTTCGTGGCCAGGCAAAGGGTCAGCAGTATCACCACGAAAAATCTCATCGAACAGTAACCCCCGGCAGTGCGGTCCAATTGTGAAACTATACAGCACAAGTCATGTGGATTTCAGAGTTACCCGGTAAAGTTGGAATTAATTGGCGTGCCCGAATCGAAGACAATAATTTTCGGGATAGCGCGCCAGTCTCGAGGCATGAACGTCCAGCCGCCCGGAACTGATACGCTGTTGCTATCGTGTATAATTTGATTCGTTCTGCAACCGAAAAGGGATTTGTTTCGTAACCACTCGCAAGAATATTCAATGAATCACTACCGTGTGAAAATCGTCTACGCGGCGATTGTACTTATAACCCTGGTAGTAGTTTATTTCCTGCTGACGAATTCAAGCCTCGCTGGCTTTTTTGCGCTCGCGCATGTGGGCAGCGAAGTGATCGATAGCGAACAAACACAACTGGCGGCGATCGTGTTGATCATGGGTGTTTTGATGGCGCTTCCGCTGGTGATCGGTATTTTGTGGCAATCCGGAAAAACTGCGCAATCGGACGAATCCGGGAAACCTTGCTCCAGGCCGTGCCGATTTATGCCGGTATGCGCCTTGCGATTACCGGCGCGAGTCAATAGGAGCGACTTAGACGCAGGCCGAAGGTGATGTCGGGCGCCGTGCCGACCAGGATGTCTTCGGTGAAAAACAGGTCGAGTCGGTGTTCGCCGAGGACGCGCAGGAAGCCGACCCCGACTACCAGCTGCATCGAATCACCAAAGGCGTCCAGCTCACTGTCCTCGACGCTTTGCGAGTGCATATCGAGTTGCAGGTTGGCGATCACCGTCGGATAGAGACGATAATCGAATCCGGCCTGGGCTACCCAGATAGTGTCCTCGACGTAACCGCCGAGATAGTCGCCGCTGCCCGGGAAGCTCGCGCCGAACAGCGCGAAAATTCCTATCTCTTCGTTGACCTGGTCCTGGTAGGTCAACCACAGGGCGGTATCGATTTCCTCGTTGCCGCTGTAATCCCCGCTCGAGCCGCTCGGCAGTTCAATTCCCGCGAACCAGGCCCACTGCTCGCTCAGCTGGTAGCCGATGGCCAGCGAGATGTCGCCGATACCACTGCTGCTGCGGTCCTGCCTGTATTCGAATTTGCCGTCGCGCTGGTATTCGATGTCCAGCTGGTCGTTGTTAAAATCGTCCCGGTCACCCTCCGGAAGACCCCAGAATTTGTGCCAGGAATTGATAGTGCTATCGAGTTGGCCGCTGGAATTGGCGACAAACGGCAGATCCACGCGCGCCAGCCAGTTGTCGTGCCGATAGCGTAATCCGAGTTCGTAGCGATAATTTTCGACATCGATGATGAGTTGTTCGCGATCGTTGTCTTCTCGCTGCATCGTATTGGTGACGTAAAAGCTGTGGTCGATCTTCCAGCCGTTACCCTGCTTGAAGGTCGCCAGGGTGGGCAGGTAGATCGGTTGCAATATCGGATTGAGATCGCGCGTCGCATAGCCACCATCGGCGTTTGCCGCGCCGTTAGCGAGGCCTAGCAGAGTACAGACGAGCAGGGCAGGGTTAGTGCGCACGAGGCAATGCTGGCGCGGAACCCGGTCCGATTTGCGGCTTAAGCGCCTTCATAGTCGCCGTGCTCGCGGGTTGCCAGGAACTCGATTTCAGGCCAGCGCTCCTGGGTCATGGTGAGATTCACCCGCGACGGCGCGATGTAGGCGAGGTCGCCGGCGTGGTCGAGCGCGAGGTTGCTGCGCAGTTTGGTTTTGAATTCCTCGAGCTTCTTACTGTTATCGCTGCTGACCCAGCGCGCGGTGTTGACGTTGACGGCTTCGAACTGGCAGTCCACACCATATTCGTCTTTCAGGCGATGCGCGACCACGTCGAACTGCAGTATACCGACCGCACCGAGGATCAAATCATTGTTCGCCAGCGGCCGGAACAATTGCGTCGCACCTTCTTCGCAGAGCTGCGTCAGTCCCTTTAGCAGGGCCTTCATCTTCAGCGGGTCTCTGAGCCGGGCGCGGCGGAACAGCTCCGGCGCGAAGTTGGGGACACCGGTGAAGGCGAGCTGCTCGCCCTGGGTGAAACTGTCGCCGATACGAATCGTGCCGTGATTGTGGATGCCGATGATATCGCCGGTATATGCCTCGTCGACGTGGCCGCGGTCGGCGGCAAAAAAAGTCAGCGCATCCGGAATCCGCATTTCCTTGCCGAGGCGCACGTGAAATACTTTCATGCCGCGGCTGTACTTGCCGGAACAGATGCGCATGAAGGCGATTCGATCGCGGTGCTGCTTGTCCATGTTGGCCTGGATCTTGAACACGAAACCGGTCAGATCCTTCTCGTCGGGCTGGACCATGCGTGTTCTGGTGGGCCGCGCGGTCGGCGCAGGTGCGTAATCGTTGAAGGCATCGAGGAGTTCGGCCATGCCGAAGTTGTTGATCGCGGAGCCGAAAAACACCGGGCTAAGCTCACCGGCGAGGTAGCTGTCCATGTCGAACTCGTGGGATGCACCGCGCACCAGTTCGATTTCCTCGCGAAACTCGGCGGCCAGGGGACCGAGCAGTTGGTCCAGTTTGGGATTGTCCAGTCCCTGGATGACTTCGCCGGAACTGATCTTCTCGGCCGAACTCGCGGAAAACAGGTGCACCGAATCGTTGAGCAGGTGGAAAACGCCTTTCAGGCTCTTGCCCATGCCGATGGGCCATGTGATCGGCGCGCAGCGAATTTTGAGCACATCTTCGACTTCGTCGAGCAGGTCGATGGGATCACGGCCTTCGCGATCGAGCTTGTTGATAAAGGTGATGATCGGCGTGTCGCGCAGGCGGCAAACTTCCATCAACTTGATGGTGCGCTCCTCGACGCCCTTGGCGCAGTCGATCACCATCAACGCCGAATCGACGGCGGTCAGCGTGCGGTAGGTGTCTTCGGAAAAATCCTCGTGCCCCGGAGTGTCCAGCAGGTTGATGATGCAGTCGCGATAGGGGAACTGCATCACCGATGAGGTCACCGAGATACCGCGCTGTTTTTCCATCTCCATCCAGTCCGAGGTGGCGTGTCGTGACGCCTTACGGCTCTTCACGGTGCCGGCCATCTGTATCGCCTTGCCGAACAGCAGCAGTTTTTCGGTGACCGTGGTTTTGCCCGCATCCGGATGCGAAATAATGGCAAAGGTGCGGCGCCGACGCATTTCGTCATAGTCTGACATGGTCATGTTCCAGGGTATTTATCGAGAATGGTCTGTATCGGCCGCATCGGCTGCCGGGGTAATGTGTTTCGCCAGTAATAGTGCGTCTTCGCGTCCGCCGGTTGCCGGGTAGTAATCCTTGCGGCAGCCGATTTCGTTAAAACCGGCGGCATTATAGCAATTAATCGCCACGGTATTGCTGGGTCTGACTTCGAGCAGCATGGTTTGCGCCTTCAGTCGGCGCGCTTCTTCGACCAGGAAATGGACGAATTGCTGACCGTAGCCCTTGCCCTGGTGGGTGCTCGCGATCGACAGGTTCAACATGTGGCTTTCATCGGCGACGACGCTGATCACCGCGTGGCCGATCACCTGCTGCTGCTGCAGCGCAAGCCAGCAATGATAACCGACACGAATGCAGTCGCTGAAAATGCGTTCGGTCCAGGGGAACTGGTATACCTCGCGCTCGACCAGCATCACCTGTTCGAGGTCCTGCAGGGTCATGCGCCGAAACCACAGTTTCGTGACCTCCATCGAGTCATTCGTTGCAGTATTCATTGCAGCATTCGATACAGCAGTTTCATGTCTTGCCAGGCGATTGCCTTGGCCGCCGGATTGCGCAGCAGGTAAGCGGGATGATAGGTCACCTTGAGGGGGATGCCGGTGCCGGGAAGCTGGTGCATTTGCTGGATCAGCTTGCCTACCGGTAACTTGCTGTCGAGCAGGTTGTGCGCCGACACCCGCCCCACCGCGAGGATTAGCCGCGGTTGTACTAGCCGGATCTGGGCGTCGAGGTAGACGCGGCACTGTGCTGCTTCCTCGGGCCTGGGGTCGCGATTGTTGGGCGGTCGGCACTTGACGATATTGGTGATGAAAACCTGTTCGCGCGCGATGCCGATCGCGGCCAGCATACGATCGAGCAATTGCCCCGAACGCCCCACGAATGGCTCGCCGCGCAGGTCTTCATCGTGACCGGGGCCTTCGCCGACGATCATCAGATCCGCCTGGCGCGCGCCGACGCCCGGCACCTTCTGGGTACAATTCTGTGACAGTTCACAGGCGTTACATTGCTGGATTGCGGCGTTGATGCTATCCCAGTTGTCGAGCGCCGGAATCTCGATTTTTTTAGCCGGCGGCGCCGGCGCCGGATCGTTTACGGCCACGGCTGGTTCGGATCTGGGTTGCGTTACTCCGGCTTCGCCGCCCGCTAGTTGCGCCACCTCTGGAGCGGCTCCGGTACGGGCGTCAGCAGCGTCGATCTCGCTAGCCGGCGATATGCTGTCGGCGTCGGCGCGCGGGCGCCATTGCCTGACGCCGATAGCCTGCAGGCAGTGCTGTTGCCGGGCAGTCAGCATCGAGGGTTTACACCTCTGCGCGTTGCGGATGGGTGCGATCGTCGCCGCCGATCACCTTGTTCAACGCGTTGATGTAAGATTTCGCCGAGGCAATAACGATGTCGGTATCGGCCCCCTGGCCGTTGACCACGCGGCCGTCTTTTTCCACCCGCACCGTCACCTCGCCCTGTGAGTCGGTGCCGGTGGTGATGGCGTTGACCGAGTACAGCTGCAGTTCGACGCCGACCTGGGTAAGTTTTTCGATCGCCTTGAAGCAGGCATCGACCGGGCCGTCGCCACTCGCTACCGCCTGTTGCTCGACACCGTCGATGTTGAGCGTCATGGTTGCGCTCGGCACTTCACCGGTTTCGCTGCACACCCGCAGGCTGACCAGCTTGATGGATTCGTTTTCGCTTTCGAAGGCGGCTTCGTTGACCAGCGCCAGCAAATCCTCGTCGAAGATGTCGTGCTTCTTGTCGGCCAGCGTCTTGAAGCGGGTAAACACCTCGTTCAATTCTTCTTCTGACTCGAAGTGAAAGTTCAACTCCGACATGCGCGACTTGAACGCACTGCGTCCCGAATGCTTGCCGAGCACCAGCTTGTTGGTGCTCCAGCCGACGTCCTGCGCACGCATGATTTCATAGGTTTCGCGTGATTTCAGCACGCCGTCCTGGTGGATGCCGGACTCGTGGGCGAAGGCATTGGCGCCGACGATGGCCTTGTTCGGTTGCACGCTGAAGCCGGTGATGCCCGATACCAGCCGCGAACAGTTCATGATCTGCGTGGTATCGAGACCCGTGTCACAGGGGAAGACATCCTGGCGCGTGCGCACCGCCATGACAATCTCCTCGAGCGAGGCGTTTCCGGCGCGTTCGCCGAGGCCGTTGATGGTGCACTCCACCTGGCGCGCGCCTTGCAGCACTGCCGACAGCGAGTTGCCGACCGCAAGGCCGAGGTCGTTGTGGCAATGTACCGAAAACACCGCCCTGTCCGAGTTGGGGATGCGTTCGATCAGCTCGGCGATCAGGTTGCCAAACTGGTGAGGCAGGTTATAGCCGACGGTATCGGGAATGTTGATCGTGGTCGCGCCCTCGGCAATCACCGCCTCGATGACGCGGCACAGGAAGTCGGGCTCCGAACGGCCGGCGTCTTCGGGTGAAAATTCGACGTTGTCGGTGAACTGGCGCGCCATGCGCACCGCGGCAACCGCTGCCTCGACCACCTGGTCGGGCGACATGCGCAGCTTTTGCTGCATGTGGATCGGGGACGTGGCGAGGAAGGTATGGATGCGCCCGGAATTAGCCGGGCGGATGGCCTCGCCGGCGCGCTCGATATCGACCTGTTTGGCACGCGCCAGGCCACAGACCGTGCTGTCCTTGATGATTTCGGCCACGGCTTTCACCGATTTGAAATCACCTTCGCTGGCGATCGGGAAGCCGGCCTCGATGATATCCACCTTCATCAGTTCCAGCGCGCGTGCGATGCGGATCTTTTCGTCGCGCGTCATCGATGCGCCGGGGCTTTGTTCGCCGTCGCGCAAGGTGGTGTCAAAAATAATTAACTTGTCTTTACTCATTGATGTCTCGTTTGGTGGATGCCTTGCTGAATCGCCTGGTGTTACGTTTGCCCTCGTCAGGAGTTGTCTGCGCTGCCCTACGGCAGCAGCTCAGATGACAGCAATAGCACTGTTGGTGCCGGCGTCAGGCGGGTTTCGTGTAACCGGTAAGACGATGAGGAAGGGGTGCGCGCGCGGAATTGCATAGCCGGAAATATAGCCAAGTCCGGTGGGCTTGCCAAGCAAAAAAATCGGGATCAGGATTCGGGCTTCGAATCACCGCCGGATTCGGCCAGGCGCATGCGCTTGCGATTCCAGCGAAACAGCGAAATCACCGGTCCCGACAGCATGTACAGGAAGAAGAAGGTAAACAGCACGCTGGCAGGGCGCAGCGACAGAAAGATGAAAATCAGGATCGCCGCCAGCAGCGTGACGAATGGCACCTTTTCGCGCAGGTCCAGGTCCTTGAAGCTGTAATAGGAGAAACGCGACACCATTAGCAGTCCGGCGCTAAGCGTCAATACCAGCGCGGCATAGGTTACGTCAGAACCCTGAATGTGGTAAGTCTCGCAAAACCACACCGCACCCATTACCACCGCCGCCGCCGCCGGGCTGGCGAGACCCTGGAAGTAGCGCTTGTCGGCCTTGCCCACCTGGGTGCTGAAACGCGCCAGGCGCAGGGCCGCGGCAGTCGCATAGATGAATGCCGCCATCCAGCCCAGTTTACCCATGAAGTTGGAAACCTCGCGCAGCTCGGCTAGCGACCAAAGGTAAACGATGAGCGCGGGCGCGACGCCGAATGACACCATGTCGGAAAGGCTGTCGTACTCGGCGCCGAAGGCCGACTGGGTATTGGTCAGGCGCGCCACGCGGCCATCCAGGCCGTCGAGCAGGCCGGCGACGAATATCGCGATCGCGGCAATCTCGAAGTGGCCGTTCATCGCCGCGATGATCGCGTAGAAACCGGAGAACAGCGCGGCCGTGGTGAACAGGTTGGGCAGCAGGAATATGCCGCGCGGCATATTCTTGCGCGTGTCTTTTGGGTTGCTGTCGTCCATAGTTGGTGAGCGGGCTCGCGAGCCCGCCATCTGGCCTAGTTCTTCGACTTGTCGACCAGCGCGTTAGCGCTGAGCCAGGGCATCATCGAGCGCAGGCGGGCGCCGACCTGTTCGATTTCATGCGCGGCGTTGTTGCGCCGGCAAGCCGTCATCGACGGGTAATTCGACTGGCCCTCGGAGATGAAGCTCTTGGCGTAGTTGCCGTTCTGGATATTCTCCAGGCACTCCTTCATCGCCCAGCGGCTTTCCTCGTTGATGATCTTGTGGCCGGTGGTGTATTCGCCGAACTCGGCGTTGTTGGAGATCGAGTAATTCATGTTGGCGATGCCGCCCTCGTGGATCAGATCGACGATCAGCTTGAGCTCGTGCAGGCACTCGAAATAGGCGAGCTCGGGCGCGTAGCCGGCTTCGACCAGGGTTTCAAAACCGGCCTTGACCAGCTCGATGGTGCCGCCACAAAGCACGGTTTGCTCGCCGAACAGGTCGGTTTCGGTCTCGTCGCGAAAGGTGGTCTCGATGATCGCGGTGCGTCCGCCGCCGATACCCGCGGCGTAGGACAGCGCCAGGTCCTTGGCCATGCCGGAAGCGTCCTGCTGGATCGCAATCAGGTCGGGAATACCGCCGCCCTTGACGAATTCCGAACGCACGGTGTGACCGGGCGCCTTGGGCGCGATCATGATGACGTCGAGGTCGGCGCGCGGCACCACCTGGTTGTAGTGGATGGCAAAGCCGTGCGCGAACGCCATCGCGGCGCCCTGCTTGATATTGGGTTCGATTTCGTTTTCGTAGAGATCGCGCTGGAATTCATCCGGCGTCAGGATCATCACGACGTCGGCGTCGCGCACCGCATCGGGGGTGTCCTGCACCTTGAGGCCGGCAGCTTCGGCCTTGGCCGCGGTGGCCGAACCGGCGCGCAGCCCGACGGTAACGTCCACGCCGGAATCCTTCAGGTTATTGGCGTGGGCATGGCCTTGCGAGCCGTAACCGACGACGGTGACTTTCTTTCCCTGAATAATGGATAAATCGCAATCCTTATCGTAATAGATGTTCATAACTGCCTCGTGTTGAAACTGGGTTGATGTGTTTGATTCGTATGCTGTTGTCAGGGTTACAGCGTCAGCGCCTTTTCACCGCGTAGTATACCCATCGAGCCTGAGCGCACCACTTCGACGATATTGTTTTCGTGCATCGCCCTGATGTAGGCGTTGAGCTTGTCGCCGGATCCGGTCAACTCGATGCAGAAAGTGGTGTCGGTGACATCGATGATGCGCGCGCGAAAAATTTCCGAAAGCCGGTGAACCTCGGCGCGTTGCGATTCGCCCTCGGCCTTGACCTTGACGAACATCATTTCGCGTTCGATGAAATTACCCTCGGTCATGTCCTGCAGCTTGACCACGTCGACCAGCTTGTGCAGTTGCTTGGTAATCTGCTCGATGATGCGATCCGAACCCGTGGTGGTGATGGTCATGCGCGAAAGGGTTGGATCCTCGGTGGTGGCCACGGTGAGTGACTCGATATTGTAGCCGCGCGCGGAAAACAGCCCTGATATGCGCGACAGTGCGCCGGCCTCGTTCTCGACCAGCAGTGAAACGATGTGCCGCATTAGACCATTTCTCCCTTGGCCTTGAGCGCGGCCTGTTTCTGTTGCTGTAACGGTGAAATATCCATTTCATTATGCGCCTTGCCCGCCGAAATCATCGGGTAGACGTTGGCTTCCTGGTCGGTAATGATGTCGAGGAACACGGTACGGTCCTTGAGCTTGAAAGCTTCCACCATGGCGTCGTGCAGATCGGCCGATTTGTCGACGCGCAGGCCGACGTGCCCGTAAGCCTCGGCCAGCTTGACGAAGTCGGGCAGCGAATCCATGTAGACGTGCGAGTAGCGTTTCTCGTAGAAAAATTCCTGCCACTGACGCACCATGCCGAGATAACGGTTGTTGAGGTTAATGATCTTCACCGGCGTGTCGTACTGCAAACAGGTGGATAATTCCTGGATGCACATCTGTATGCTGCCCTCGCCGGTGACGCAGGCCACGTCCTTGTCGGGAAATGCGAGCTTGACGCCCATCGCGGCAGGCAGGCCGAAGCCCATGGTGCCGAGCCCGCCGGAATTGATCCAGCGGCGCGGTTCGTCGAATGGATAGAACTGCGCGGCGAACATCTGGTGCTGGCCCACGTCCGAGGTGATGTAGGCATCGCCTTTGGTGACGCGGTAAAGCTCTTCGACCGCGGCCTGTGGCTGGATCAGCTCGCTGTTCTTGTCGTAGGCGAAACTGTCCTGCGCCTGCCACGAGGCGATGCGCTTCCACCAGGCTTCTATTGCCTTGCTGTCGGTGTTGAACTCGTTGTTGTCGAGAATTCGCAGCATTTCGGTCAGCACCTGCTTTGCGCTGCCGACGATCGGAATGTCGGCCGTCACCGTCTTGGAAATCGATGCGGGATCGATATCGACGTGAATCACCTGCGCATAGGGACAGAACTTGCTGGTGACGCCGGTGATGCGATCGTCGAAGCGCGCGCCGATGCACAGCAACACGTCGCATTCGTGCATCGCCATGTTGGCTTCGTAGGTGCCGTGCATGCCGAGCATGCCGATGAACTGGGGATCGGTGCCGGGATAGGCGCCGAGGCCCATCAGGGTTTGCGTGATCGGATAGCCCAGCTTGCGCACAAACTGGCGCAGCTCCTGGTGCGCATTCGCCATGATGATGCCGCCACCGGTGTAAATCATCGGGCGCTTGGCGGACAGCAGCAGATCGAGGGCGCGTTTGATCTGGCGCGGATGCCCCTTGAAGTTAGGGTTGTAGGAGCGCATCTCGATCGTTTTCGGGTAAACGTAGGGGATCTTGATGTGCGGGGCGGTAATGTCTTTCGGGATATCCACGACCACTGGCCCTGGACGCCCCGTGGTTGCCACGTAAAACGCCTTCTTCAGGGTTTCCGCCAGTTTGTCCAGATCCTTGACGAGGAAATTGTGCTTGACGCAGGGCCGCGTGACGCCGACGGCATCGACTTCCTGGAAGGCGTCGCTGCCGATCGCGTGGCTGGGGACCTGGCCGGTCAGCACCACCAGCGGTATCGAATCCATGTAGGCGGTGGCAATGCCGGTCACCGCGTTGGTCGCGCCCGGTCCGGAAGTGACCAGGCAAACCCCCGGCTTGCCGGTGGCGCGCGCATAGCCGTCCGCGGCGTGGGTCGCACCCTGCTCGTGGCGCACCAGGATGTGCATGACGTCATCCTGCTTCTGTAAAGCGTCGTAAATATGCAGCACGGCACCGCCCGGGTAACCGAACAGGTGCTTTACGCCCTCGTCTTTCAAAAACTGAATAATTATTTCAGAACCCGATAATTCCACACTAACCTCTGATATCCCGATTGGCACCGGGAGTGCGTTTGGCAAACCCAAAATTCTATTATGGTTAATTTACAAATGCACTAGTAACGGACTGAATATATGGAAGATACCCTCAAAAAAGAGGTTTTTCGGGCTTGCTCGCGCTGATTTTTGTGAAATGCCGGATATATCCCAGCGTGGCGGCCTGCGCCCGCCGTTTCCGGCGCGCAACGTCGGGTCAGGCTTTCTTCACGAAGAAGATGAATTTTCCCCCCTGTTCAGCCGAGGAGAGCAACGGGTTATTGGTTTGCTTGCAGAAGGCTTCGAAGTCCTTCAGTGAACCCTGGTCGGTGGAAATGACCTTCAGTACCTGGCCGCGGGTCATGCCGTTCAGCGACTTTTTGGCGCGCAGTATCGGTAGCGGGCAATTAAGTCCCGAAGCATCCAGTTCGCGGTCGAAATCGGTCATCACCCGGGTCTCTGTCAGTGGTTAACGGGCTGTAGTTATATGCCAGCGCTTTTGAAAACGCAAGGCAGTATGCAGCAGTGCGCGGGATAAGGCGCGTTCAGCGGATAACTTCGCTCGGTGGGTCCAGCCTGTGTCCTGCCGATGTCCAGCGGACGATACCCCCACGCAGGCTGATGACGTTGTTGATACCCTGTTGATTGAGAAAGCGGCACACCTGCGCCGAACGGCTCCCGGTACGACAATAGATGACGATTTGCCGGGGCGATTGCGAAAAGTAGCTCAACTTGAGTGGCACCAGGTGCATGGGCAGTGTTTTGGCCCCGGGCAATACGCCGCGTTCGATCTCGCCAGCGGTTCGAATATCGATCAACTCGAAGTGATCTTCCTTGCTTAATATGCGCGCCAGGTCAGAAACGCATATTTCTTTAATTTTTGGCATCGAGGTCGGGTTTCGGGAACGAATGCTGTACGGCCGTGTCGATAGTATTCTAATATGATTCAGTTTCCAATCGAACCTCGTCACATGTCACGTCGGTATCGCCATTTCCTCACAGCCAGTATCTTCATGTGTTTGGTGATTTTTCTATTACTGGCGCTGTGTGCCGGACGCATCTCAGCCAGTTCGGACCTGCCAAGCCTGGGCAAGAATTCGGCGTTCAATATCGAGCGCGAAACCCGGCTGGGGCGTTCGGTTTACCTGCGCCTGCTGGACGCCGGGCTGATTGAAACCAACCCGCTGGTGGACCGCTACATCAACGATCTCGGTTATCGCCTGCTGGCAGGCCTCGAGAATCGTACCCGCGAATACCGGTTTTTCATCATGCGTTCCGACGCGGTGAATGCTTTCGCCCTTCCCGGTGGATACATCGGCGTCAATCGCGGCCTGATCCACTATGCGCAGACCCAGCACCAGCTGGCGTCGGTGATGGCGCACGAAATTGCGCACGTGGAGCTGACCCACGGTATGGACATGATGGAGAAAAGCAGCGAGATGAGCACTGCCGCGGTGCTGAGTATGCTGGCCGGCCTGTTGCTGGGCAGTGTTGATCAGCAGGCCGGATCGGCAGTGATGTTCGGCGGGATCGCGGGCGCGCAACAGACGATGGTCAACTTTACCCGCGAAAACGAATACGAAGCCGATCGCGTGGGTTTCGAATTGCTCGCCGATGCCAATTTCGATACTTCGGGCATGGTCGAGTTTTTCACCATCATGACCAAGCTTAACGGCAGCAGCGAGCTCGGTGATATCGAGTACCTGCGTACCCACCCGGTCGGCAGTAATCGTATAGCGGAGGCTATTGGTCGAGTACGCGAGCGTCCCGGTAGCGGTGACCAGGTCGATCACTACGCGCTGTTCAAGGATTATCTGCTGTACACCAGCAGCGATCATTTGCCACAGCAGGGCAGTCCCTATTTGCGCGCCCTGGCGATGATGAAGTCGGGCAAATACCAGCAAGCCGACAAGATGCTGCGGGCGCTGTACGAGGAAGATAATGAAAATATCTGGTACACCGTTGCCTATGGCGAAAATCTGGAATATCTGCGTCGCAGCGGGGATGCCGAGCGGGTTTATCGACATTTGCTGGCGATTTTTCCGGGCGATTATATCCTGTCGATGCGCCTGCTCAACGTGTTGAATACCCAGGGCCGCTACGAGGAAGCGCTGCAGATCGCGCGGCGAATGGAGATCGATTACCCGCGACGGCCGCAGGTTTACTTCGCGTTGTCCTATATTTACGGTTCGCTCAACCGGCCGGCGCTTAAAATGATGGCGGAGGCCGAGTTTCACCGACTCACCGGTAACACAGACCAGTCGATCCGTCTGTACGATCAGGTGCTCGCCAGCGCGGACGCCGATCCGACCACGGTATCGATCGCGCGCGAGAAACGCCTGCAGCTGCTAGAACAGGAAAAACCCCGCTGAGTCGCTGATTTCTTGGTAGAATCCGCCAAATTTTTACAGGGGCACTCGATCGGTGTATATCAATTTCCAGGCGCTTGGATGCCGGCTTAACGAAGCCGAGCTGGAAACCTGGGCCAACCAGTTTATGCAGCTCGGCCACCAGGTGACGACCGATGCCGCGGAAGCCGACGTCGTGGTGTTTAATTCCTGTGCGGTAACCGCACAGGCGGATCGCAAGTCGCGCCAGCAAATCGCACGCCTTCAGCGTAGCAACCCGGCGGCTAACCTGGTGATCACCGGCTGTCATGCCAGCCTCAATCCGGATGCCGTGAAATCCAGTCTCGGCGTCGACCTGGTGGTCGATAACCAGCACAAGGACGAGTTGGTGGAACGCACCCTGCAACTGCTGGGCGATGCCCCCGGTGTTGGCCAGCTAACCGACGTAGAGGACGCGGGTTTGCCGAGTGCGTTATTGTTGCGTGGTCGCCATCGCGGGTTTATCAAGATCCAGGACGGCTGCCGCTATCGCTGTACCTATTGCATCGTCACAATCGCGCGCGGCGCCGAGCGCAGTCGTAGCGAGGCGGATATTCTTGCGGAGATCAACCGGTTGCATCGCCAGGGGGTCCTCGAGGTTGCGCTCACCGGTGTCCACGTCGGTGGTTATGGCAGCGATACCGGGTCGAGCCTGCAGCAGTTGCTGCGGCAAATACTCGAGCACACCGACATACCGCGCATACGCCTGGCGTCGGTGGAACCCTGGGACCTGGCGCCAAATTTTTTCGAAATGTTCGAGAATCCGCGCCTGATGCCGCATATGCATCTGCCGATCCAGAGCGGCTGCGATTCCGTGCTGCGGCGCATGGCGCGACGTTGCAAGACCGCCGAGTTTGCGCGCCTGGTGGACCAGGCGCGCAGCGCGCTGCCGCTGTTCAACGTAACCACCGACCTGATCGCCGGGTTTCCCGGAGAAACCGAGCAGGAATGGCGCCGGACGATGGACTTTATCGCCAGCGTCGGCTTCGGACACATGCACATCTTCCCGTTTTCGGCGCGCGCCGGCACCAAGGCCGCGCGGCTGCCGGATCAGCTTGACGGTGCGGTGAAGAAGGCGCGCAGCCGCGAGATGCACGCGCTCGCTGCCGAGTTGAAACAACGCGAACTGTCGCGCCACCTGGGCACGCAGGCGGAGGTACTGTGGGAGCAGCAGATCAACGCCGACAGCGGCCAATGGACAGGTTATACCCCGCACTACCACAAGATCGTCTCGACCGATCCCGCGATTCGCGCCTCGACCATCAGCCGAGTCAGCATCGACGCAGTGTCCCGCGACGCAACCATGCTGGTTAACGCAAGCTCTGCTGCACCACGGGTGATGCTCGGCGAAATCAGGCGAAATGGGGGCTGAATCGGTAATTACGCAGTGCTGCATTCGCCAGCAGAACGGGATCGGCTGGCAGTTTACCGACGAGCATTTCGATCCCCGCTACTGGCAAAGCAAGGTGGGTTTCGAGGTCACTCTCGGCGGTCGCGGTGGCAGTTGCCTGATCGATATCGATGGCCGCAAAGCGGTGTTGCGCCGCTATCATCGCGGCGGAGCCATCGGCAGCCTGTTCAGCGACCAGTACCTGTGGCTGGGCCAGGCGCGCTCGCGGCCCTGGCGCGAATGGGATGTCTTGCTGCGCGCGCGCACGGCCGGATTACCGGCGCCCGAGCCGATTGCTGCCTGTACCTGTCGGTCCGGATTGTGGTACCGCGCCGCACTGATTACCGCCTTTCTCGACGACACCGAGATGATGACAGAGCGCCTGCAGCGCGAAAAACTGGCGCGTGATTGCTGGCATGAACTGGGAATACTGATCAGGCGCCTGCACGGTGCCGGAATACGTCATGCCGACCTGACCACGGACAACATCCTGATGGATTCGGATAACCGCTTTTACCTGGTTGATTTTGACAAGGCGCGCATCATGAAGCGGCTCGGCGACTGGCAATGGCGATCGCTCAAGCGTTTGCAGCGATCGATCGTCAAGCGTCACGGCCGCCAGGCCCTGAATTTCGCTACCGATGACTGGCAGGCGCTGATCGACGGCTACCGATCGGCTACAGGCGGGGCATGATCGCGTCCAGGTAAGCCTGCAGGATGTCGGGCTGGCGCGCGATCCGCGCCCGCGCTTCACGCGCCAGCGCCTGCGCGCGTTCGGGTTGTTCGAGCAGGCTGGCGACGGTTTGCCAACAGGCATCGGCGTCATCGACCTGGATGACGCCCTGTCCATTGCCCAGCATGTCGATATCGTCGCGGATGTTGCTGTCGGACGGACCGGTAACGATCACGCAGCCGAGGCTGGCTGCTTCGATCAGGTTGTGGCCGCCGGTGTCGTCGAAGGAGCCGCCCATGATCACCACCCTGGCGTGAGCCAGCAGTGACTTCAATTCGCCCAGCGTATCCGCCAGGTAAATGTCGCTGTCGTCCTCCACCGGTTGTTGCCGGCTGCGCACCGCGTAACGCAGCCCCATCTGCTTGAACAGGGTTTGCAACCCAGCGCTGCGCGCAGGGTGGCGCGGGGCGATGACCAGCAAAAGGTCCCGCAGCGCGGCGGGCCGAGCCGCCAGCAAGTTCTGCTCTTCACCGTCATGGCTCGATGCCAGTAACAGGTAGTCGCGCGCCACGATGCGCGCCGGCGTTGCACCGGCCGCCGGGCTGTATGCCTTCAGGTTGCCGAGGATGCGAATATCATCTGCTTTCGCGCCGAGACGCAGGAAGGCTTCGCGGTCACTGCGATTGCGTGTAAGAATTTGCGTAAAGTAACCAAGGGTACGGCCGAGCAGCGCGCGCACGTAGCGATTCCTGCGCAGCGATTTGCGCGACAGGCGGGCATTGATCAGCAGCAGTTCGATTCGCTGCCGACGCGCCTGGTAGAACAGCTCCGGCCACAACTCGGTTTCCGCCACCAGTGCGAGCCGAATACGGTAGGACTGGAAAAAACGCCGGCAGTGCCAGGTGCAATCGATGGGGATCACCGCGCACACCAGACGTTCGCCGAAGTCGCGTTGAATGGCCTGGTAACCGCTCGCGGTAAAGCTGGTGAACAGAACCTGGTCGCCGCGCGCCAGCAGCGCGTTTACCAGCGCTCCCAGCGCGCGCACTTCACCTACCGAAGAGGCGTGTACCCAGATGCGCGGCAGGTCGTCCCCGGCGTAACGCGACCTGCGTAACGAGACGTAGCGAGCAAGCGCGTAATTGCGGCCATGCAGCTGCGCGTGCACCAGCCACAACGGATAGACCAGTAACGCCAGCAGGCGATAAACGAATCCCGGGGGTGGGTCGTCGGCGTGATTGTTCACGGGTAAAAGGGTGGTTCACCTGGCGGCCGGGTCCTGAAACGCTGATGCATCCACATGTAATTTTCAGGAAATTCGCGTACCCATTTTTCGATCGACTGGTTGATCGCGGTGGCATCGGCGATTTCATCGCCGCTGGGGAAGTTTTCCAGCGGCGGGTCGATGTGCAGGATGTAGCCGCTGCCGTCCTGCTTGCGCTCGGGATAGTAGGGCAGCATCGCTGCATTCGCCGCCTGCGCGAGGCGCGAGCTGGCGGTAATCGTCGCCGTGGCTATCCCCATGAACGGCGCGAAGACGTTACGCTCGCGCTTGAAATCCTGATCCGGGGCGTACCAGGTGGGCACCTGCCTGCGGATACCCTTGACCAGCCGGACGGAGTTCTTGCGCGACACGATGTCGGCCAGGTAGCTGTTCCGACGCGAATACAGGTAACTGTCGAACATCGCGTTGCGCTGGGTGCGGTACATTCCCTGCAGGGGCATGAACAGGGTCAGCAGGCGCCCACCGATTTCGAGGCTGGTATAGTGCCCGGTCAGCAGGATAGCGCCGCGGCCGCTGGCGATCACTGAGTCGAGGTGTTCACGCCCTCTTATCTCGACCAGGGGCTTCAGTCTGGCGTCGCTCCACCACCAGCACATGGCGACTTCCATCAGCGAAATACCCAGGTTGCGAAAGAATGCGGTCCTCATGGACTTGAGTTCGGTCGCGGATTTTTCGGGGAAACAGCGCACCAGGTTGGTATCGATCACCTGATGGCGCGATCGCGACAGCAGAGACAGCAGTCGTCCCAGCAGCCTTCCCAGTGCCAGCGCGCTGCGATAGGGCAGCAGCGCCGCGAGCCGCAATGCGCCGAAGGTGAACCACATGGGCCAGTATTTCGGGTGTAAATAGTCGCGCGCTCTGAAAAGAACGGAGCTGTGTTTGCCCATAGACTAGAGATCGGTCAACAACTTGTTGACTTCGACCAGATCTTCTTCCTGCAGGATGCCTGCGGCCTGTTTCAGGCGCAGTTTGTTGAGCACGTACTGGTAGCGCGCACCTGCGTAATCACGCTGGGTACGATAGGTTTCGCGTAGCGATATCAGTACGTCGACCGAGGTGCGGGTGCCGACTTCAAAACCCGCCTGGGTTGCCTCGAGCGCGATTTTGCTGGACTCGAAAGCCTGTTTGAGTGCCTGCACCTGGCTGATGCCCGACACCACGTCGAGAAACGTGGTGCGCGACTGTTGCACCGCGAGGCGGTTCTGCAGCAGCAGCGTGTTCTGCGCCGAGACATACCTGGACTCGGCCTGGGCGCGTTCGCTGGGAATGCGTCCGCCGGCATAAATGGGAATCGACATCTCGACACCGATGATCGCGTCTTTGCGGGTGGAATCGGCGAGCAGGTCGTCGTCGTCCTCCTTGTGCTCGTAGGCCGCGAACAAACCGACCGTGGGATAACGATTACTGTTGCTCTTGTCACGTTCGTAGCGGGCTGCGTTCAGATTTTGCTGCGCCGCCAGCAGGTCGAGGTTGTTTTCCAGCGCGAGCAGTACCCAGGACTCGACCGAGGCCGGATTGGGTAGCGTTAGCAAGAGGTCTTCGCCCAGCGGCGTCAGATTTTTGATCGAGTTGTCCGCGGTCAACAACGACAGCGACTGGAAAGCGTTTTCGAGAATATTTTCGGCGAGGATGACCTGGGCCTCGGAATTGTCGAAACTGGCCTGGGCTTCATACACATCGGTAATGGCGATAAGTCCGACTTCAAAGCGCTTCTGCGCTTCTTCGAGCTGACGTGCAATGGCATTGCGCTCGGCATAGGTAAACTCGACGTTGTCCTTGGCGGCAAGAATGTTGAAATAGGCCTGCGCCACGCGCAGTATCAGGTCCTGGCGGGCGGACTTCAGCAGTGCCAGTTCGGCCGCGCTGTTGGCCTCGGCGACATTTATGTTGCCGTCGTTTTCCTTGTTAAACAGGGACTGGGTCAGGTTGACGCTATAGCCGGCATTGGTGGAGCTGTTACTACCGGAACTCGAGCCATCCGATTCACGCGCGCTGGCGGTGCCACTCAACGAGAGTTGCGGCAGGTTGGCCGACTCGGCAAGCGGCACAGCCTGAATCGCCGCCAGGTAATTGGATTCCGCGATCATCAATTGTGCGTCGTTTTTGCGCGCAAGTTCATACACCTGCAGCAAGTCCTCGGCGGACGCTGACTGCCACCAGGAGGAGGCGAAAAATATGCAGCAAAACAGCAGCGTTGGTTTTGACAAGGTCAATTTAATCGATGATTTCATTATGTGTGTTGGTCGGGATTATAAAGAAACTGATGTCTGATTAATACACGGGCATGTCGCGATCCACCAGCCGCGCCCAGGCATCGACGCCGCCGTCCAGATTGATCAGCCTGGCGCTGGTCTGCGGCTGCAGAAAACGTATCACTCGCTGACTGCGAATGCCGTGGTGACATATCACTACCATCTCTCCGTCGGCGGGTAATTCCCGCAGCCGCTGCGGTATTTGCCCCATCGGTATGTTGGTGCTGCCGTCGATATGGCAGATGTCGAATTCCCAGGGTTCCCTGACATCGAGCAGCAGCGGTGAACACTGCAGCAGATGCGCCGCCAGTTCGGGCGCGCTGAACGATGATGACATGTCGCTTCAGGCTTGCCGCAGGCGCGGTAAATCGGTTTCGAACAGCGATTGCCGGGTCCATTCACCGGCGCCGACACGCGTGATCAACATGGCTTCCATGACCGGTGATTCGCCACAGATAACGAACAGGCGGCCGCCTATCTTCAACGCCTGCTCCAGGTTTTGCGGTATCGCCGGCAGCGATGCGGTGACCGCAATTGCATCGTAACTATCCGGCTCGTCGAACTCTGCCAGCGTGGCCTGGGCAAATTCGACATTGTCCAGGCCGAGGCGCGCTACATTTTCCCGCGCGCGCGCGCTGATCTCGGCATCGGTATCGATGCTCCTGACCTGCGCCGCAAGGCTCGCGAGACAGGCCGTGATATAGCCGCTGCCGCTGCCGACTTCGAGGACGCGATCTTGCGCGCCCAGCAACAGCGCCTGCAGCATCCGCCCTTCGACGGTCGGCGGCAGCATGCGCCTGCCGTTTGACAACGGGATCTGGCAGTCCGCATAGGCCAGCCCGCGGTAAGCCGGGTCGACAAAATCTTCACGGTTCAGTCGTTCGATGACGTCGAGAACCTGGTGGTCGAGTACTTCCCAGGGTCGAATCTGCTGTTCGATCATGTTGAACTTGGCTATTTCGGTATCGTTCATGCGTAGCGGCGTTGGTAGTGGATCAAGGCTTCGAGTATATAGCATTCACAGGTCAGGTATTACTATTAACCCGGTAACTGTACTCGCGTCGACTATAATCGGCTGCAGGGCTAATAGTCGGTGTTGGCATAGTTATGGGTGATTTCCTGATGTGGCGCAATGTCTTCTAGTGCAACCACGCTGAGATCATCGTAGTAGCAGGCATTGGGCCTGTCGGCATGGTTGATGTACTTCAGGTCGCAGGTCACTTCGATAGCCTGTGTCGCGCTGAGCCACAACACGTAACAGCCGTCGACCTCGCAGGGTATCCCCTCGAGCCAGCCGATGATCGAGCCCGCGGCGATATGATCGGCGGCAAACAGGCCCTTGCCATGAATCGGGCTGTCGGCAACGTAGGTAGCGGCTCGCATCTTGAATTTGAATTCCCTGGGCTTCAGGGTATTATTTTGCAACTTACCTCGGAATATTACAAAAACATATTGTTCCGTGAACGAAGACCCGCCGTGCCAGCACAGGCCGAAGGCACCCCCTTTGGTTGCTCGATTTGAGCAAGCGATAAACCTTGGAGAGCGATCCGCTGATGAATAAAGTATTTGGGGTAGTGTTGGGTTTATGCATCGCCTGTAGTGCGCAGGCTGGTGGCTACCGGGCTGCGTTGCAGGGTCAGAAAGCCCTGGGAATGGGACACACCGGGGTTGCCATGACCGACAGCGCCGAGTCCATCTTCTTCAACCCAGGTGCGATTACCCAGCTCGAAGCCGATATCGACATGGTCGCCGGCGTCACGTTGCTGCAGTCCAAGACCGAGTTCAAGAATAGTGAAACCCTGGTCGACGAAGACACTGACAATCCGCTGGGGACGCCCGTGAATGCTTATTTTGCGCAACGGCTGGCGCCCGAATATTCCTGGGGTTTCGGCATCTACACTCCCTTCGGCAACAGGGTGGAATGGCCTGACGACTGGGCTGGTTCACATCTGGTCAACAACATCAAGCTGCAGGCGATCTACCTGCAACCGACGCTAGCTTACCAGATTAACGATTCCACCAGCATCGGCGGCGGCCCAACCCTGGTGCTGGGTTCGGTTAAATTCAATCGCAACCTGAGCACTTCGCTGACCGACGAGAAAGGTGATCGCTCCAATGTAACCATCGAAGATAACAACGTGCCCGCCTTGGGGTACAACATCGGCCTGCTGCATAACCTGAACGACACTATCCGCCTCGGCATCAATTACCGCTCCAAGGTGACCGTCAAGGCGCGTGACGGGGATGCCGATTTCAACGACATTCCGGCGGCACTGCAAGACACATTTAGCGACGGTGATTTCGATGCCGATCTGCCATTGCCGGCCGAACTGACGCTCGGTGTGGCCTGGGATTACAGCGACAGGCTGACCCTTGCCTTCGACTACAACTATACCTACTGGGATACCTACGACGAACTGGTGATCAAGTTCGATAACGGAATCACCTCGACGAACCCGCGCAACTACAAGAACGCCAGCACCGTGCGGTTCGGAATGCAGTACCGCTACGACGAAAAGTGGACGTTTCGCGGCGGCATCTACTTCGACGAGTCACCGGTGCAGGACGGCTACTTCGCTCCGGAGACACCGCGTAATGACTCCATCGGTTATACCGCGGGGCTGACCTATCAGGCCACGAAAAACCTGGAATTAGACGTCGCGCTGCTGATTCTGACCTTCAAAGACGAAGACAATTCCTATGATTACTACGAGGAGGGTGGTCAGACTATTCCCTTCGGCGGTAATTACGATTCGGCGGCCAACGCGCTTGGCTTCGGCCTCAGCTACAAGTACTAGGGTGGATGCCATGAATATTCGCGCACAGAAAATTCTCCTGCTGATAATTGCCGCCTGGCTGCTGAGCGGTTGCGAACCCGATGCTTCCGGTGGCGGAGGAACCCCCGACGCAGGGAGTGCCGATTTTTCGACCTTCATCGCCGTTGGTGACTCGCTGACCGCCGGTTATGCCGACGGTGCGCTGTATCGCCAGATCCAGCAGAATTCCTATCCGTCGATTCTCGCGCAACAGTTTGCGCTGGTCGGCGGCGGCAGTTTCGACCAGCCATTGATGCCGGTCGGGGCCACCGGTAGCCTGACGATATCCATGGTCGACCTGGGGCGGCCCGATCGCCTGATGCTGGGCGCGACCGGCGACCCTGAGCGGCCGGCCTCGCCGGAAACCATCGATCCTACCCAGATCACGGCGATCGACGTGCGCATCGCCGGGGCCGGCGGTTTCCACAACATGGGCGTTCCCGGCGCCAAGTCGTTTCACTTGCCGGTCGGCGGTTATGGCGAACTCACCATTGGCGCGATCGGCGGAGGTTCGTCCAACCCCTATTTTGCGCGTTTCGCCAGCAGCGACATTACCTCTATGTTGGCGGATGCCGCGGCGCAGGTTGCTTCTTTTTTCGTGCTGTGGATCGGCAACAACGATATTTTGCTGTATGCCCTCGATGGCGGTGGCAGCAACAACGCGACGCCGCCCTACGGAACAGCTACGAACGACATCACCGATCCGGCGGTATTTACGCCTTCGTATAATGCCGCGGTGGCAACCTTGAAAACAGTGAATAACACCGGGCTGTTGATGAATATCCCGGACGTGGCGACGATCCCGTATTTCACTACCGTGCCCTACAATCCGATCCCGATGAGCGCGGCGGACGCGGCCGCCGCCAACGCTGCCTACGTGACTTACAATAATGCCATGGCCGCGTTTGCAGGCGGCCCGATTTCCGTCGAAGAGGCTGCGCAACGCACCATCACCTTCAATGAGGGGGACAACAATGCCCTGGTGATCACCGACGAAAGTCTCACCAACCTGGGCGGTGGTATCCCCAACATCCGCCAGGCAACCAGCAAGGATTACATCGTGCTGCCGGCATCATCCAAGATCGGCACCGAAGCGACGCCCGGAGATCCTCGAACAGTCTGGGGAGTGGGCATGGCTCTGCTCGATACCGACGTGTTGATCGAGTTCGAATACAACCAGGTCGAGGTCGCACGCGCTGCCTACAACGACACCATCAGGGCCGCGGCCGATGCCGACGATGGTTTGCTGTTCTTCGACGCGGCGGCCATGCTCACGCAGTTGAATGAGGAAGGCATTCTCTATGGTTCCGGCGGAGTGACGGCGGAGTTTGCCACCGGCGGCGCGTATTCACTCGATGGCGTGCATGCGACTGCGCGCGGTTACGCGGTGATCGCCAACGAGATTTTCAAGGTGATCAATGACGGTTTCAACGCTTATATCCCGCCGGTCAACCCGGGCGACTACACCACTGTCTTTTATCAGTAGGCTCTAGCAGTCGAGATCGAATCCCAGGCTGGCCAGTTGCTGTAACGGTTGCTGGTCGGGGTCGATGCGGAGTCGAAAGCGTGGATATTCCAGGCGGTCGGGATACACGCGGCGCAATCCGTCGAAATGCGCGGCAAAATCGGCATCATTCAGATCGATGCCTGCAAGGAAGGCGTCGTGATCGCGGCCTATATCGAAGTGCCTGCCAAACAAGTTTTGCCAGAATCCGGTTCCCGAACCAAATGCGTGGCAATCGATTTTCCGTTGCGCGGGTAGATGTGCCGACATATGCCAGCTCGAAATTAAACCGAAATGCGCGCAGGCGGCGTCGAGCACCATTTGTGTGCCGCGCAGGCGGCCCTCGACGCTGTAACCGGCGATGTGCGGCGTCGCCAGATCCACCCGCCGCAGCAGCTCTCGCGACGGCAGCGGTTCGTTTTCCCAGGTATCGAGAAACACGCGCAGGTCCGCGCGCTGGCGTAACACCTCGAGCAGGGCCGCGTTATCCACAACCTCGCCGCGCGCCGCGTTGACCAGCACGCAGCCTTCGGCAAGGGCGCCTAGCCGGCGCGCATCGAGCAGGTGAAATGTCGGGTGATCGCCAGCACGCGAGAGCGGCACGTGCAGGCTGATAAAATTGCATTCAGCGAGCAGCCTGTCGAGGGTCACGAAGTCCTGTTGCGTGCTGCCATCCTGTTGCAACGGCGGATCGCACAGCAGGCAGTCGATGCCGAGCGCGTCGAGTTTGGCGTGCAGCCGGGTGCCGACGTTGCCGAAACCGACGATTCCGGCGCGCAGTTGCAGCGGATCGAAGCCGCGCGCCAGCGACATCGCGAACAGGCCGCTGAGCACGTACTCGGCGGCGCTCTCGGCATTGCAACCGGCGGCGTTGCTGCAGGCGATACCGGCCGCGCGCAGATAATCGAGATCGATGTGGTCGGTGCCGATGGTCGCGGTGCCGACGAATTCGACCGGGCTACCTGCGAGCAGCGCGGCGTCGACGCGGGTGACGGTGCGGGTGATCAGGCACTGGCAGTCGGTCAGGTCACCCGGACCGATGTCGCGTCCGGGCAGCAGCCGGACCTCGCCGAGGTCGGCAAACGCATCCGCGACGCGGGGAATGTTCTGGTCGGCGACGATTATCACGAAAGGCAGAAGCGCGCGATCAGGTTCTCGAGCAGTTTGATCGTCGGCTCGATGTGCGCGATCGGCAGGTATTCATCGGGCTGGTGCGCTTGATTGATCGAACCCGGGCCGATGACGATGGTTTCAGTCTGCATCGCGTTGTAATAGGGCGCCTCGGTGCCGAACGCGCCGCTGTTGGCCTTCTTGCCGGTAAGATGAGTAAGGTATTGCGCGATTTCACTTGCTGCGTCGGTGTTCATCGGCCTGCCTTCGCCAAAGGTCTGGGTGCGCAGCGCAAGGCCGCGCTGCTCGGCGACCTCGCCGGCCATTTGTTCGAGGTCGGCCTGCAGGGTGGCGTAGGACATGGATGGCAGGAAGCGGATGTCGATGTATAGCGTGCAGGCGCCACAGATGCGATTGGAATTGTCACCGCCGTGAATGTGGCCGAGATTCATCGTCGGTGCCGGAATGGTAAAAGCCGGATCGTTATACTGCGCTTCGATGCGCTCGCGATAGGCGAACAGGCGGGTCATGTAATGGTACATGCCCTCCAGGGCATTGTTGCCAAGGTTTGGGTCGCTGGCGTGTCCTGACTGACCGATGAATTCGACCGACATGGTCAGGCTGCCCTTGTGCTGGCGCATCGGCACCAGCCCGGTGGGCTCGCCGATGACACAGTAGCGGCCAAGCTTGCGGCCATTGTCGGCGATCAGGCGCGCGCCGCTCATGGTGGTTTCCTCGTCGGCGGTGGCGACCAGCGTGAGGGGTCGCTTTAGCTTGCTGAAATCCACGTTGTGGCTGGCCGCGAGCGCCAACGCCAGGAAACTCTTCATGTCGCAGCTGCCGAGCCCGTAGATGCGTTCGTCGCTTACACGCGCCTCGAATGGGTCGCTGGACCATAGCAGCGGATCGCAGGGCACGGTGTCGCTGTGACCCGACAGCACCAGGCCATCGCTGCCGCTGCCGGCGCGCGCGATGAGGTTGAACTTGCGCTCGTCCACCGCCTGTAGCTCGACCTCGAAACCGAGGCTTTCGCTCCACTCGGCGACCTTATCGATGACGCCGCGATTGCTGGTGTCGATATCGGCATGCATGCTGCTCACCGAGGGTGTTGCGATGAGCTCGGCGATCATCTGCCGGGTGCCGGGAAGCCTGGCGGTCACGACGGGGTTTGCTCAGCTTTCGGGCAGGTCGGTAACCGCGCCTTCCGATGCCGAACTCACCAGGCGCGCATACTTGGCCAGCACGCCGCGCTTGTAGCGCGCCTTTGGCGCTTTCCAGGATTTCGCGCGCTTTTCCAGTTCCGCTTGGCTGAGTTTGACGTTGACTTCGCGCTTTTCGGCATCGATGGTAATCGTGTCGCCATTTTTGAGCAGCGCGATCGGGCCGCCGACCGCCGCCTCGGGGGTGACATGACCGACCACGAAACCGTGGGATCCGCCGGAGAAACGGCCGTCGGTTATGAAGGCGACATCCTTGCCGAGTCCCTTGCCCATGATCGCCGCGGTCGGCGACAGCATTTCACGCATGCCCGGCCCGCCCCTCGGGCCCTCGTAGCGCACCACGATGACGTCGCCTTTCTTCACCGTGCCGTCGAGAATTCTTTTCAATGCCTCCTCTTCGGAAGCAAACACGCGCGCCGTGCCGGTGAAGGTCAGGCCTTCCTTGCCGGAAATCTTGGCCACCGACCCCTCCGGGGCGAGATTGCCGCGCAGGATGACGAGGTGGCTGTCTTTCTTGATCGGGTTGTCGAGCGCGTGCACGATGTCCTGGCTCGCGGGGTAGGGCTTTACCTTTGCCAGGTTTTGCGCCAGCGTCTTACCGGTAACGGTCAGGCAATCGCCGTGCAGCATGCCGGCGTCGAGCAGCATCTTCATCAGCGGCTGGATGCCGCCGATCTCGATCAGCTCGGACATCATCGCGCGCCCGCTGGGGCGCAGGTCGGCGAGCACCGGCACACGTTTGCCGATGCGGGTGAAGTCGTCGAGCTTGAGCTTGACGCCGATCGACGAGGCCATGGCGAGCAGGTGCAGCACCGCGTTGGTGGAGCCGCCGAGCGCGATAACCACGGTGATTGCGTTTTCGAAAGCCTTTTTGGTCATGATGTCGCTGGGACGGATGCCGGCCTTGAGCAGGCGCATAGCGGCCTTGCCGGCCTCGATACAATCCTGCGTCTTGTCGCTGGAAATTGCCGCCTGCGCAGAACTGTTGGGCAGGCTCATACCCATTGCCTCTATCGCCGATGCCATGGTGTTGGCGGTATACATACCGCCACAGGAACCGGGGCCCGGAATCGCGGTGCATTCGATCTCCTTGAGTTCCTTGCGGGTGATCTTGTGTTGCGCCTGGGCGCCAACCGCTTCGAACACGGATACCACGTCGGTCGGTTTCTGCTTGTGGCAGCCGGGCATGATGGTGCCGCCTTGGGCATCGATGGTGACCGTGTCTTCGTCAGGCTTTTGTATGTCTTCGGCTGAGCCGGCAGCGACGGATGCCGA
>Ga0209536_100001797_pt1 | contig 35247 bp, 22 predicted proteins | sample DeeMarSeWOR28_12_FD_187461 | JGI IMG/M metagenome (GOLD analysis project Ga0209536, IMG submission 187461) | Marine sediment microbial communities from White Oak River estuary, North Carolina - WOR-2-8_12 (SPAdes) (version 2) | ecosystem: Environmental > Aquatic > Marine > Intertidal zone >...
TTAAATGTACGCTTGGGATTTTATTACCAGTATTTACGCAGTATGCTTCATATGAACAATGGAAATGGTACATTCAGTGAAATTGGCCAGCAAGCAGGAATAGCGGCTACAGACTGGAGCTGGACGCCTCAATTTGCAGATTTTGATAACGATGGTTGGAAAGATCTCTTGATTACTAACGGTTATTTGCGGGATTACACCAACATGGATTTTTTACAGAACATGGATATGTTTACAAGACAAAATCAGCAGATGAAACGCTCTGATGTGCTCAACCTGGTCAACCAAATGCCTCAGACAGAATTGTATAACTATATCTTTAAAAACAATGGGAATGCTACTTTCACACAAATGAAAGATGAATGGGGGATAAACGAAGGATCCTATTCGAATGGTGCAGTTTATGTAGATCTCGATAATGACGGAGACCTGGAAATTGTTACAAATAATATCAACAAACCTGTCTTTATTTATGAAAATAAATCAAACGAAATAAATAAAAATCACTTCCTGAAAGTCCGACTGAGGGGCAAAGGTCAAAATAAATTCGGCCTAGGCGCAAAGGTCAGTATATATTTTGATAACAGAATGCAAGTGTTGGAACAGCAACCTGCCAGAGGATATCAATCCAGCGTTTCTCCTATACTACATTTTGGACTTGGAGATGTGGCACAAATTGATTCTGTACGTATTGTATGGCAGAGTGGAATATTTGAGAATAAAATAAATGTTTCAACAAATCAGATAATTGAATTTAAGGAAAAAGATGCTGTTAGAAATTATTGTTATCAGGCACCTTCTAAAACCATTTTTTCTAAAATAGAGTCTCCAGTTAACTTTACGCATCATGCTAGTACAGATTTAAATGATTTCAAACGGCAACCTTTAATGTTTAATGCCAAATCTTTCGAAGGTCCGTGTATGACGAAAGCTGATGTAAACGGTGATGGACGTGAAGATATATTTATCGGTGGAGGAGCAGGACAACCTGGAGCATTATATTTGCATAATTCTTCGGGATTTCAAAAAAGGCAAAATGATTTCTTCAATATAGATCAGGCGTCAGATGATGTTGATGCGGTGTTTTTTGATGTAAATAATGATGGATTTCAGGATTTGTATGTTTGCAGTGGTGGGTATCATAATTTTAGTGCCAATGACGATAGACTACAGGACAGACTTTACCTGAATAATGGACAAGGAAGCTTTTCCAAAATCCCTTTACCTGAAATGTTAACCAGTACCAGGTGTGTTGCTGTGAATGATATAAATCATGATGGTTTCCAGGATTTATTTGTTGGTGGTTTTGTAGTACCTGGTCAATATCCTGAGATTCCTCTTAGCTATGTACTTATCAATGATGGTGGTGGAATATTCACTATTGCAACAGATAAAATGGCACTTGAACTTTCCAGAATTGGAATGTTGACTGATGCAAAGTGGTATGACCTTGATCAGGATGGATCTCATGAATTAATCATTGCCGGTGAATGGATGCCTATCAAAATATATGGATTGTCCAATGAGAAGTTCATCGATAAAACTTATGATTTTTTTGACAGGGAATATGTGGGATTTTGGAATACACTCCATATTGATGATTATAATAATGATGGCAAACCAGATATTATGGCTGGAAATCTGGGAGTAAACTCACAAATGCAGGCCTCTGAAAATGAGCCAGCAGATCTATACTTTAAAGATTTCGACAACAATGGTTCAATTGATCCAATTATCTGTTTTTATATGAATGGAGTGAGTTATCCCTATGTAACAAGGAAAGAGTTGATCACTCAAATAAACAGGATGGAAGAACGGTTTCCAACTTTTGAGAGTTATGCCGATGTTACTATAAATGAAGTATTTACCAACCAGGAGTTACAGAATGTACAACATCTACAGGCAAATCATGCAAAAACTTCGTATTTTGAATTAAGTTCTAAAGGAAAATTTATCGAAAAACCATTACCTATTGAAGTCCAATATTCCCCGGTGTATACCATCACCTCCCTTGATTATAATCAGGATGGATATAAAGATGTCCTTCTTTGTGGTAATATCAATAATGCTAGAATTCGCTTTGGAAAATATGATGCGAATTATGGATTGCTACTTAAAGGGGATGGGAAAGGGGGATTTACAACGATTCCACAGTATAAATCTGGATTTAAGTTGAAAGGTGATGTTAGAAGTGCCATAGCCATCGATGATAAACTATTTTTTGGGATAAATCAGAGGAATGTGATTTCTTACCATTTGAATTAATTATTGGGAAATGGAAAGAATTTTTATGTTGTCGGTCTTTGGTTTATTTGTCATGTATGCTGTGAATTGCACATCTCCAAAAAAATAGAAATGAAAACCTGAGGTTACCAAATATCCTCATCGACGGCTTATTTTTTTTCTGTTACCCTATGATATAAAGCTAAATTATTTCACCTTGTTCGTTTTGTATGATGCAACATCAAGTAAATATGTTTACTAGTGATACGTGAAAATTAATGTGTATAATTTTTTGAGTTTATTGTCAGTTTAGCATATAAGCTTTTTATTGAAAAATTAGTTTATTACCAAACTTCCTGAATATTTCATAATTTAATAGATTAAAAAATAATTTATTACTAATTATAATAGAGCAATCCCGCCTATTAATGGAATTATGACAGCGATAAACTACATATTATCACTACGTATATATATTATTAGTTCCTTTTTATTGGTTGTAAACCCATGTTTCGGACAGCAGGGAGAAATATCGTTCAAGCATCTCTCAACTGTTGATGGCCTATCCAATTTTACAGTTTTGAGTATAGCCCAGGATCAACAGGGATTTATGTGGTTTGGTACGATGGACGGGCTAAATCGGTTTGATGGAAAGCAAGTCAGAACGTATCGTTATGATGCTGATATGACCTATTCCCTGGGAAATAACCTCATACATTCTTTATTGTGCACAAGTGATTCCGGATTGTGGGTAGGGACCAGCCAGGGGCTTTATTATTATCAATATTATCACGACGATTTTCACCTGGTTCCAATACTTGATCATAAAGGAGATACAATTCGGGAATTGGAAATAAAAGCGATGATCAATGATGGAAATTTGATCTGGATAGGCACTTCACATGGCTTGTTCAGCTATGACTTAGTCAATGCCACCGTTGTACCCTATTTAGATAATGTTCAGGGAAACATAATATATGAAACTGTTGAGGCCTTACATAGATCGGATGATGGCTCCGTCTGGATAGGAGGGGAACAAGGTTTATTTAAATTTCATAAAGGGAAACTCAACAGGATCAAGAATGATGTCAATCAAAAGTATTCAGATGATTCAAATGTGATCAGCATAAATTCAGATAAAGATGGTAATATTTGGTTTGGCACGTTGGATCTTGAAACAGGACTGCTCATATATAATCCTCAAAATGATGAGTTTATTGATCTAAATGCCAGAGACGGTTACCTGCCACATAACAAGGTAAACTGCCTATACCGATTCAATGATGGGAATATTTGGGCGGGGACAACATGGGGATTATCCATAATTAATCAAACTGATCATACTGCTCAAATTCTTTTATATGAAAGACAAAATCCGGAAAGTATTTCTCATAATTCAATTAGGGATATTTTTGAAGGTAAAGATGGGATCATCTGGGTTGGGACCTATTCAGGAGGAATTAACTATTTCGATAGTAGAAGTCAATTGATAAGCCATACGACCAATATTTACCAGAACAATTATTCCCTCAGTTTCAATATTGTCTCATCGATCTTTGAAGATCGAAGTGGAGATCTTTGGATAGGAACAGAGTATGGAGGATTAAATATTTTAAACAAAGAAGATCATACCTTTTCAGTATTACGCAGAAACAGTGATGCTAATAGTTTAAAAAGCAACAACGTTAAAGGTATAATCGAAGACGTTAAAGGCAGGAAATTTATTGCTACTCAATTTGGATTGAGTATTTATGATCCAACAACTAAAACGTTTTTTAATGTCGATGATCAGGTCGGCCCTCGGGGAAAGCTTAATTTTTATGGAGTGATCGATTTTTGTGAGGATAATGAAAACAATATTTGGATTGGCACGCATCATTGGATAGGCACAAGCAAATTACCCGGCAAAGGATATCTATTGAAGTATGATATCAAAAAGGATAGCATATTTCATTATATACCGGATAACGCACAAATTTCAATAACTGATGGTGGAATAAACTCATTGGTTTATGATACTAAAAACAATATCATTTGGTGCGGGGGTGATAATGGATTATCAGCATTTGATAACAACACAAAGCAATACATTGCTGATGAAGAATTTATGAAGATAGTCAACTTTCTTCAAGGAGTGGTTATAAATGATTTGTATTTAGGCCCAAAGGGAATGCTTTGGATAGCAACTTTCGGCAATGGAATGATATTGTTGGATGTGAATTCTTATCAATTCAAGAGAATCCTAAATAATGAAGGATTTAGAGAACATAGCATTTATGCCATTGTGGGAGATGATGATGGTAATGTGTGGGCAAGCAGCAGTGCATATTTATTAAAGATTAATGCTCCTCAAAACATTGCAGATCCTGTTACTAAAGTTGAAAGATATGGGATTCAGGAAGGATTCCCCCCTCAACAGTTTTTTAGAGCGGCGGCCTGTAAGGGCTCTGATGGAAGATTGTATTTTGGGGGAGATGACGGATACATTGCCTTTAATCCGGCTGACATTGAAAATATTGTAATCCATCCCAAAGTGACAGTTATTGATATTTCTGTTAATGGCAAATCACTTGAAGTTGAATTGGACGAGGAAAATCAATTCCTAAATGTAGCGGCGCTTAGGAAAATAATTTTAACATATGCGCAATCAAGTTTCGCAGTACAATTTATTGCCCCGAATTTTATTAATCCGGAGAATACATGGTATCAATACCAATTGTCTGGTATCCATAACTCCTGGCAGGAATTAGGACTTTCCAATACAATAAACTTTCCCGAACTAAAGGCAGGAAACTATACCCTAAAATTGAGAGCTTCAAGTGATCCGGAAAATTTCGTTGATGAATATACCTCCATGCAAATCGAAATTTTACCTCCTTTTTGGGCTTCCAGTTGGGCATATCTGATCTACCTGGTCATCATTTTAATTCTTTTATACCTCTTTTTCATCATTGCCAGAAAGTGGGAGAGGTTAAATCAGAACCTCAAATTTGAGCATCTGCAGCGAGAACAGGAAAAGGAATTCAACCAGAAACGGATTAAATTTTTCACTGATATATCTCATGAGTTGAGGACTCCACTTACCCTGATTCTGGCTCCTCTTGAAAGAATAGTGAAGTCCAATTTTGGGAATGCAAAGATTAAAAATCAACTCATGCTAATGCTTCGTAACGGCGATCGCATGTTGCAATTGATTAACCAACTGCTTGATTTGCGAAAGCTTGAAACAGGACACATGCGTTTACAGGCAGCCAAAGGTAATATTGTTCGATTTGTCAAAGAGATTTCCTTGTCATTTCGCGAATTGGCCAATGATCGGCATATAGATTTCAACGTAAATAGTTCCAAGGATAACATTGCACTTTGGTTTGATCGCGATAAATTAGAGATCATCCTGTTCAATCTCTTGTCAAATGCGATTAAATACACACCAGAACATGGCTTCATTGCCATTAATATTGATGAAGTTGATGTCAAGGAAGATAATACGGATGAATCGGGATGTGTACATATTCAAATTGAAAATACCGGAAAAGGGATAGAAGCCGAGCATTTGGATTATATTTTCGAGCGATTCTATTCAGGGGAAAAATCAAATAAACAGGAAAAGTATTCCAGTGGAGTTGGTCTTGAAATTGTAAAAAATCTTGTGGAACTGCACAAAGGAAGCATATCTGTTGAAAGTCAATTTAGTGAAGATGGGATCCATGGCCACACGACTTTCATCCTGTCTTTGAAACGAGGTAAGCAACACCTGTCTACAGATGAAATCCAAAAGGTTTACAAAAACAGCGAAGACATTGCCAATTACGAATTGCCAAAGCCTGATTTTGAGTTGGATGGGACTGAGCAGCTGAGCAGCACAATAGCACCAATAGTAAATGAACGTAAAGATGAATCAATATTGATCGTCGAAGATAATGCCGATGTGCGGGAGTTGGTGGTCAAAATATTTAATGATGTCTACAATACTTTTGAAGCCGGTGACGGTGCAGAAGGATTGAAAATTGCCCAGGAAAAGATGCCAGATCTCATCATTAGCGATATCATGATGCCAGTCATGGATGGGATTGAGCTTTGCCGGAATATTAAGACCGATGTGAATACCAGTCATATACCTGTCATCCTGCTGACAGCCCGCACGGCTGTAACATTTAAATATGAAGGGCTTGAAACCGGGGCCGATGATTATATCATTAAACCGTTCAATGTGGAAGATTTGAGATTGCGAGCAACCAATCTCATTAAGCAGAGAAAATTCCTCAAGGAGCGATTTGGGAAGTCAGGTTTGCTGATTCCGACGGAGCTATCAATTACTTCAGTGGACGAAAGGTTACTACAGAAAGCCATTGATTATGTGATCGGCAATATAGATGATTCCAACCTGACAGTAGATCGCATTGCACGGGAAATTGGTATGAGCAGAACAAACTTTTATAGAAAGATCAAGGCACTGACCAATCTTAGCGCCGCTGAATTTTTACGAACAATAAAAATGAACCATGCCGCTGAGCTACTAAAGACCAATAAAGTGAGGATCTCTGAAGTGGCCGCAATGGTAGGCTTCTCCGATAATGATTATTTCAGGGAAAGTTTTAAAAAACAATTTGGACTCACGCCGACTGACTTCATGGCATCTCAGGAAAAATCACCTGGCTTAGCGTAAAAGGCGGTTTTGCAACATTTATCCTGCTTAATTGGTACACGTGAATTACTCATTAGTATCATTTGTCAGGTATAATTGGGATGTCATTTTTATAGGATTTCCATCCAGTTCTCTACATTTAATTCAGTAAAAGTTCCTAAGCAATGAGAAGGATACAATACGTAAAAAATAAACTGATTCTACAGTTGATTCTGGTAGTAATCGTTATCGTTAGTATTTCTCTTTTCCTTATTTATATATGATCATATTGATGTTGGAATTGTTCCATTTGACGCCATTTCATTCTAATTATGATGATAGATATATTTTATGTTTAACCTAAAGCTTACAAATTATGAAAATTAGTTACTTACTAATGACCGTTTTTTTGTGCATGGCCATTGTTGTGCATGCGCAGGAGACAACGATCACGGGTACAATAACTTCGGCCGAGGACCAATCCAGTCTCCCCGGGGTGAATGTGATCGTGAAAGGAACATCTACTGGTACGGTTACCGATGTAGATGGGAAATACTCTTTGGCCGTGCCTGGAGCAGAATCAGTTTTAGTTTTTAGCTCCGTTGGTTATGTGCAGGAAGAAATCATTGTCGGCTCACAGACTGTTATTAATATAACCATGCAGCCGGATATCACAGCACTGGATGAAATTGTTGTGGTCGGTTACGGGACGATGAAGAAATCAGATGTCACAGGATCTCTGACCTCTGTATCATCAAAAGACTATGATGTTCAGCCTTTAACAAGAGTTGACCAGGCCCTGCAGGGACGTGCCGCAGGCGTAACAGTGACGCAGACCAGTGGAGCACCAGGCGCAGGAATGAAAATAAGAATTCGAGGGGCAAATTCAATTAGTGGCAATAATGCCCCTCTTTATGTTGTTGATGGGTTGGTCGTTGGAGACATCAATTCTATAAATGTCAATGACATCGCATCGATGGAAGTTTTGAAAGATGCATCTGCCACTGCGATTTATGGTTCTCGAGGTGCTAACGGTGTTGTGCTCATTACAACGAAGAGCGGTGATAAAGGACCTGCTAAAGTTGAGCTTGACGCATTTTATGGGGTGTCAAATGTGACTCAGAAACTGCCTGCAATGACACCTGCAGAATTTGCGGAAGGAGTGAATTTTGCCGAAGGCTCGGAATTTTATACTCCCGAGGAAATTGCAGCCCTGGAGAACGGTGGGGGAGAGGATTGGCATGAACGCTTTTTCAGGACCGCCCCATTTTCAAATATTCAACTGTCAGTGGGCGGTGGAACAGATGCTGCTGATTATTTCATTTCCGGTAATTTTTATAATGCAGAGGGCACTCTGAAAAATCAAGCCTACAAGCGATATGCCATCCGAACAAATGTGAATGCCAAATTATCCAAAAAAATTGGAGTAGGTTTAAATGCATATTTCAGCCGTGAAGAAGAAACTGGAGCCCGTGTTAACTTATACCAGGGATTGACCTGGGATCCCACAACTCCAGCATATAACGAAGATGGTGACTACAACTTTGTGCCGTTTAAAGAAGTAGGTAACGGAACAATAAATCCAATGGTGCAGCCTGAAAATAATGTTAGGGAAAACTTTAATCACCAGGTGATTGCCAATGGATATTTCAATTACAACATCCTGGATAATCTTGTACTTAATGTGTCCGGAGGCGTCGAAAGATTGGATAGAAACAACAATAGCTATACATCCATACTGGTTAATCAGATAGGTACAGCCACGGTGTATAATCAGGATGTCACCAGGTTTCAGAACACCAACCGTTTGACGTATACTTTGAACAAAAATCCTGATCATCGTCTGCAGATCGATGCGATTCATGAGCAGCAATTGGTGGAGCGTTCTGGTGTCGAGGCGTTAGCCAGTGGATTTTTCTCTGACAATACCACCTACAAAAATTTAGGACTGGGGAGTATTCAAAGAACAACAAGTAAAGCGACTCCAGGTGGATCAAATAATCCTGAAAGTGAAAGTTTACAATCCTTCCTCGGTAGGGTGAATTATTCACTTTTTGATCGCTTTATGTTCACGGCGTCAATTCGAGCAGATGGCTCCAGTAAGTTTGCAGAGAATAACCGCTGGGGATACTTCCCTTCGGGATCTTTTGCCTATAGAATATCTGACGAAAGTTTCCTGCAAAGCGTACAGGTGATTGACAATTTGAAATTGAGAGCCAGCTATGGACAGATAGGTAGCCAGGCTATTGAACCATTGGCAAGAAGAGCGGTTGCCATCATTGACAATAGTGTGAGTTATCCTTTTGAGGGAGCAGCGGCCACTATTGGTGTCGCACCCTCAAACAGGCTTGCGAACCCGGATCTGACTTGGGAAACGACTACACAGACAAATATGGGATTCGATCTTGGATTATGGAGTTCCAGACTGACTGTATCGTTAGATTTCTATCAGAAGAAAACAACAGATCTTTTACTCGATAGAGTATTACCATCTTATGTCGGACCTACAGTCGTAACCCAGAATGTGGGCGAAGTGGAAAACAAGGGATTTGACCTGAGATTGGGGATGACAATTGTTGATAATGATGATTGGAATGTTAGCTCCATATTGAGCGTTTCCAAAAACAATAACAAAGTGCTTGCTTTGGTCGATGATGTGGAATTAATGGAATTGGGTAATGTATATCAAACCAATACATTTCCTGTAAATCCGACAGCAGTACAGGTTGGCAAACCCATAAGCACATTCAGAGGATATGTTTTTGAAGGCGTATATCAGCTGGGAGAAGAAGATGAAGCGGCGCTTTATGGAAAAGTTCCAGGGCAGGCCAGGTACAAGGATGTAAATGGTGACACGTTAATTTCTTCAGATGATATCGTTACCGTGGGAGACGGAAATCCCGATTTTACCTGGGGTTGGAACTGGACAGTATCCTGGAGAAAACTTGACCTGAATTTCTTGCTGCTGGGGTCTCATGGAAATGATATCTACAACTTCACCCGAATGCGAATGATGGGATTAGGTGCAGCGCAATTCCATGCCGTGCATGCGGATTACAACGACCGGTGGACGGAGGATAACCCAAGTGAAATACCGTCAGGTAGAAATGGCACAGAATTCCTGTCTTCCCAATTCATAGAAGACGGATCTTATGTAACCATGAAGAACATTACGCTGGGATACAATTTTGACTTCCCTGGCAGTGCGTTTATTGAAGGATTACGAGTTTATGTAAGCGCTGAAAACCTGTTCATTCTAACTGATTACAGGGGCTTTGATCCTGAAACAACAGCCTCTGGTGGTTCTGATGTTGATTTAGGCATCGACCTGAATTCCATTCCAATCAATCGTTCCTATTCGCTGGGACTAAGATTTATGTTTTAATTCTGCTTTAAAGTTCAATTAGATATGAAAAATATAATTAAATATACCCCGAAAATTGTCCTGTTGATTGCATTCATGTTTGCATATCAGGCTTGTGTCGATCTTGAAGAAGATGTGAGTGGTGTGCTCTCCTTAGAAAGCCTGTCAGGAGAAGGTGATATTACCGCAGCATTGGCTCCTATCTACAGAGCGATGTCTACGGCCTATTCAGAGCCGCATGCTGCAGGTGTACCTACCTACGGATCTGACGATAGAACCACATGGTGGGCAGGAAATAAAGCACCACTCCGCGTATTCGATCGCTTTGATTACGGAAGTGGAGAAAACTCAGATATCCTTTGGCTGGATAGGGGATGGGATCGCCATTGGAAGGTGATCTATTACGCAAATTCGTTAATTGAAGGATTAAAAACTGCCACTGCGCCCGAAGAACTGGTGAAAGTGGCAGATGGAGAAGCCCGTTTTTTGCGAGCATTGGCTTATTTTAATTTGGTAAGAGTTCATGGAAATATGCCCATTCTGCTGGATGGAGACGTACCAACTGGTGAAGAGCAACGAGCAACGGTTTTGGCAAATTACGGACATATAGAGGAAGATCTACTCATTGCTGAGGCAAATTTGCCAGCTCCTGATGCTGTAAGAACACCGGGGAACGCTTCTGCTGGCGCTGCAAAGGCATTGCTTGCGCATCTTTACCTTACCTGGGGTGGTTGGCCTGTCAAGGACAATTCAAAATTAGCTATGGCAGCATCAAAGGCCAAGGAAGTCATAGATATGAACTACTATGAGTTGTTGCCGATTGATGAACTTTGGCTGCTCAGTAATCAAAACAGTAAAGAATCCGTATTTTCAATTCAGTTTTCCGAAGTTGAAGATATCAAGAATGGTTGGGCAGTGAGTACTAGTTTTCATGAGGCGAGAGGATGGTCAGACATGTATCCGGAACTTCAGTTTTTCTATGATTTCCCGGAAGGTCCAAGGAAAGACTACACGTTTCATACTGATATACCGCAGCGCGGAGTAGTGGCTGGGAAAATTGTTGATCTTGACCCTCCTACCAAACCCTGGCAGGAATCACAACGCAAGCATCCGATGTATAAGAAACACACGATTTCGGAAAACCTGAATGTGGGCAATCGCACAGCAGATTATCGAGCATTTGAGGTCATCCGCTATGCAGAAGTATTACTCATCTATGCAGAGGCTCAGGCCCGCATCGGTGAAACGACAGAATCGATCGAAGCATTGAACCAGGTAAAGCGAAGAGCGATGGGATTGCCATATCAGGATCCTGCCCCTGGAGTTGATGTAAGCACGGCAACTTGGCAGGAAGTTGTGGATGAAAAAGGATGGGAGCTGGCTGGTGAAGACACCCGATGGTATGACCTGATAAGAACTGAGACACTGGAAGATGTCGCCGCCAGGCGAGATCCGGCTGAGAATGTGGACCTGGTACGACAGCCGACCAAAGCACAGTATATCGCGCCAATTCCATTTGCCGCAATTTCTACCAGTAAATTGGTGCAGAATCCTGAAGGTTTTTCCGTGAGTGGAGAATAGATATAAATTTGAGTAGAAATATGTTTTCAAGTCAACCAGGTTAGTGATGTTAACCTGGTTGGCTATTTTTGTACATAACCCAAGATTAGCGTATGAGAAGCAAGTTGCGTTTGGCATACCAATTACTTTCTTTTTTTGCTATCCTGAGCCTTTGCTCCTGCGCCAGGGAAATAAAGAGGCCTAATTTGCTGGTAGTGCATACCGATGAGCACAATTTCCGGACGCTGGGGTGCTATCGAAATACGCTGCCACGAGATCAGGCATTTGTCTGGGGCGAAGGTATTAAGGTTGAAACACCAAATATAGATTATCTGGCTGATCATGGTGCCCTGTGTACCAGTTTTTATGCCGCTACACCCGTGTGTTCGCCCTCTCGTGCCTCGTTTATGACAGGTTTATATCCACAGAATACCAGGATTGTTACAAATGATATTCCCATGGATGGTCAGGTTATCACATTTGCCGAAATACTTAGGAAACAGGGATATTCCACAGGATATGCAGGCAAATGGCATTTGGATGGAGTTGGAAAACCCCAATGGGCGCCGGAAAGGAAGTTTGGATTTCAGGATAACCGATATATGTTCAACCGCGGGCATTGGAAGCAGCTGGAGGAGACGGCAGATGGACCGCGCGTAGCCAGCAGAGATAAAGACGATAACCCGGACTATGGAATTGCCGGAGCCGATGAGGTCAATTTCACTACGGACTTTCTTACGCAGAAAGCGATTGATTTTATTCAAGAAAATAGGGATCATCCATTTTGTTATATGATCAGCTATCCGGATCCTCACGGGCCCAATACCGTTCGGGCGCCATATGACACAATGTTCAATCACTTTGATTTTCAGAAGCCTGCAACCGCGTTTAAAGATTCCACAGGATTACCGCAATGGGCTAAAATGGCGAAAAGTACAATTTCATCGGCCGAGATGGCAAAGTACTTCGGCATGGTGAAGTGCATTGATGACAATGTCGGGAAAATTTTAAATGCTCTAAGAGAAACGGGTCAAATACAACATACGATTGTTGTATTTACCTCTGATCATGGGGATCTATGCGGCGAGCATGGTAAGGATAATAAAGGAAATCCTTTGGAAGCTTCTGCAAAGATACCTTTCTTGCTCCATTATCCGGGAAGAGTTCCCGCTAATACAATCATCGATGTGGCATTGAGTACAGTTGATTTTTTGCCGACAATCCTTGCTTTGATGGATGTTCAAACCTCAGGATTGGAACAGGGCAGGGATGCATCAGATCTGTTTCGTACTGGTGAGGCTCCTGATGGATGGCATGATGTGATTTTTATGAGAGGCACTGGGAGAAGGGATAACAAACCAGACATAAATTGGCTGGCCGCAATTACTGACAGGTATAAATTAATTTATTCACCAAACGATCAACCATGGTTATTCGATCTGCAGACTGATCCAAATGAATTGGTCAATCAGTTCTCCAATGCTGAATATGTGAATGTGATTTCCGATTTGTCAAAATCAATTTTAGAATATGGAGAAAAATGTAATGATCCGCGCGTTAAGCACGATAAAATCAACGAGGAGTTAAGAACATCAATCAAATAGGAAGTTATGCGATTTTTAATTTTTGTCATTGCTGGTTTGTCTCTTATACTTGAATCTTGTCATAGGGAGCATGTCGATCGGCCAAATGTGATTTTTATCCTGATGGACGATCTGGGGTATGGTCAATGCGGACTATATAATGATAATCTTACGGTCAATGAGTTCGATCCATTGTTTGTTGATTCTGTTAAGAGAAGCCAGGGATATGATCTCTACGAGGCTCTGAAGTTTTCTAAAATTGCCATGCCGACATTAAACACCCTGGCCGAAGAGGGCATGCTCTTTACCAGGGCATATACAAGCAGTAGCCTTTGTGCTCCATCACGGTTGGGTATAGCTACTGGAAGGCTTCAAAACCGTATGGGCATTTATCGTAACATCGACTGTGAAACCAAAGGATTAGAGCCAAATACTCACCTGGCAAGGTACATTAGAGAACAGGGTTATGCTACCGCACATATTGGGAAATGGCATATTGGCCGGCGTAACGATCAAATGATCATTGATGCACTGAGATCGCACGGTATTCTGGATACGTTGAGCTTTGGAGAAGTCAGGGATGCATATCCGGAAATATACGAGGAACTTTGGGATGCCGGGTATTATGGTTCCGTCATTGATGCACATAATCCCTTGCAGAATGGATTTGATTATTATTTCGGATACAATAACTGGGCAAGTCAGTTCTACAACTCTACACTTGTTTGGGAAAATTATGAACATACCGGAAAACAAAAAGGGTATAATACAGATGTCTTTACAGATTCTGCCCTTTCGTTTATTAAAAAACAGGTAGTACAGCAAAAACCTTTTTATGTTCAACTGCATTACCATGCAGTGCACGATTCCCTTGAACCCAAAGCGCCAAATGTATATTTCGATCAGTTCAACTCCGATTCCTATGATTTAAATAATTTCTATGCACATGCGTATGCGGTGGATTACAATATTGAAAGAATGATAAATTATCTAAAGGATTCCAAAATTTACGATAATACCATCATCGTATTTACTTCCGACAATGGTGCCCAGGCTGGAGGTCCATCAGTTTTACCGGGCAATGCCCCCTTTTCCGGGCATAAAGGCACTTATTTTCAGGGAGGTATTCGCGTACCATTAGTCATGCGCTGGCCTTCAAAAATCAAGGATCATGGCAGGTATAATCAGCTGACTTCAACCATGGACATACTTCCTACCATATTGGATGCTATAGGCAGTGATTCCCCAGATAATCTTGATGGGAAAAGCCTGCTCAATATCATAACAGGAAAATCAGCAGAACCTGTGCATGATCACCTGGTCTGGGCTGGATTGCATTCAAGGGCATGGGGTTTTTTACTGGATAAATCATTAAGATCTCGTGGTGCTGAACGGAATCATGCCCCGCCTGCATGGGTTGTCATCAAGGATGATTATTTATTGAGGTTTACCGGGACCATTGAACCTGATTTATATAAGGATATACCAAATGGGGGCCCTCCTCAAATACAGTTATTCAATATTAAAGATGATCCTGCTGAACGGGTAGATATTTCCAGTGAATTTCCTTCCAAAACAGATGAGTTGATGAAGATTTATAAAAGTGAATCCGCTGATTTTAAACCTCCTGCGGTATGGAAAAGATCAAAATGGGAAGAATTGATGACTGAACGAATACAATAAATAACAAATAGGTGAATATGAAACAGAAAAACAGCTTTTATAAAATTATCTTTATTCTACTTTCAATATCAGCAATTTTTGGCTGTTCCAAACTAGAAAAATCTACAGGGGAGGCTTCTATGCCAAACATCATCATCATCTATGCAGATGACCTTGGATATGGAGATGTCAGCGCCTATCAGGCGGGCATGTTAAATACTCCTAATATTGATCATCTGGCTAATGGTGGAGTGCGGTTTACCAATGGATATGCCTCCTCGGCAACCTGTTCCCCAAGTAGGTATGCCTTATTGACGGGTACATATCCCTGGAGAAATGAAAATGCAAAAATACTACCAGGTACTGCCCCATTGTTAATTGATACAGCTCAGATGACCATTCCAAAAATGTTGAAGGGGAAAGGGTACCATACTGGGATTGTCGGTAAATGGCATTTGGGACTTGGTGATGGTAATGTCGACTGGAATCAACATATTTCGCCCGGTCCAAATGAAGTTGGGTTTGATTATTCGTATATCATGGCAGCTACCCAGGACAGGGTGCCCACGGTCTATATTGAAAATGGAAATGTTGAGAACCTGGATCCAAATGATCCAATTCAGGTCGACTACAGAAAGAATTTTGAAGGTGAGCCTACAGGTAAAGACAATCCTGAATTACTTAAAATGAAATGGCATCACGGTCATAATAACAGCATAATCAATGGTATCCCTAGGATTGGTTTTATGAAAGGTGGAGAGAAAGCCAAATGGATTGATGAAGATATGGCAGATAATTTTCTCGCCAAAGCTAAAAATTATATTAAGGAGCATAAAGCAAACCCGTTCTTCCTGTACTATGCTTTGCAACAACCACATGTTCCGCGAACACCGAATCCACGCTTTGTTGGAGCTTCAGGAATGGGTCCCCGCGGAGATGTTATTGTTGAAGCAGATTGGTGCATTGGGGAACTGGTAAAGACTTTGCAAGCAGAAGGTATTCTGGAAAATACCTTGATAATTGTATCCAGTGACAATGGTCCTGTATTAAATGATGGCTATTATGATGATGCAGTTGAGAAATTAGGAGATCATACTCCATGGGGACCGTTGCGGGGAGGTAAGTATAGCTTATTTGAAGCAGGGACAAGAGTTCCATTTATCACCTATTGGAAAGGGAAAATTCAACCTGGAGTATCTGATGCCATTGTCACCCAGGTGGATCTATTTTCTTCACTGGCCAGTTTGGTAAGGAGTAATCAAACCGGAATGGATAGTAAAGACTTAATGGATGTATTTCTTGGTAAAAGCCAACAGGGTAGGAATGAGTTTATCTTGGAGGCAACATCAAGAACAGCCCTGAGAAAAGGAGATTGGATTATGATCCCACCCTATAATGGACCAGCTGTAAATAATTCAGTAAATATTGAACTTGGTAATTCTGATGATTATCAACTCTATAATTTATCCAAAGACAAAGGAGAACAAAATAACCTGGCAAAATCCAATAAAGATAAACTGGAAGAAATGATGACAACATTTAAGGAAATCAGAGGCGAAGGAAATAATGAAATTGAGCAACTTGAATTAAAATAAACATGAGTGGAATATGTGTATTGATAAAAAATGTTTGGTATGCCTTCGTGGTGATTAATCTTTTGGCAATAAGTTGCATAAGCAAAAAAACAGATGAACAAACCAAAACCAGGCGACCAAACATCATTTATATTTTGGCTGATGACCTCGGTTATGGTGATCTGAGTTGCTACGGACAGACGCATTTTTCCACACCAAACATTGATAAACTAGCCCAGGAAGGAATTAAATTCAGCCAGCATTACGCCGGCTCAACGGTATGCGCACCTTCCAGGTCTTCATTAATGACAGGATTGCATACAGGCCATACACCCATCAGGGGAAATAAGGAATGGAAACCGGAAGGACAGTGGCCAATGCCTGCAGATACCTATACAATTGCCAAAATGCTTAAACAGGAGGGATATGTTACCGGGGCATTTGGTAAATGGGGCCTGGGTTATCCCGGATCTGAAGGTGATCCGAATAACCAGGGTTTCGATGAATTTTATGGATATAATTGTCAACGTATAGCCCATCATTACTATCCATTTCATATGTGGCATAACCAGGAGAAAGTGATGCTCAAGGGCAATGAGGGAAAGGACAGGGGGATCTATGGTCCTGAACCTATTCATCAACAAGCGTTAGAATTTATTGAAGCGAATAAAGACAGGACATTTTTCATGTTTTACCCATCAGTTATTCCGCATGCTGAGTTATTTGCCCCTGAGGAATATATAAAAATGTATCGTGGAAAATTTTTACCGGAAAAGGAATATCAGGGAGTTGATGATGGGGAGAGGTTGAAACAGGGACCTTATGGATCTCAACCGGAATCACATGCAGCTTTTGCTGCTATGGTAAATTACCTGGATGACCAGGTAGGAGAATTGGTAGCAAAACTTAAAGAACTGGGATTGGATAAAAATACTGTCATCATGTTCAGCTCTGATAACGGGCCGCACATGGAAGGAGGCGCTGATCCGGATTATTTTGACAGCAATGGAATATTGAAAGGGTATAAGCGCGATTTGTATGAAGGAGGCATTCGTGTACCAATGGTAGTCTGGTGGCCAGAAAAAATTAAAGCAGGAATACAATCGGATCATGTTTCCGCATTTTGGGATGTAATGCCAACCGTTGCAGAAATTGCAGGGGCGGATTTGTCCGGGGAAATAGATGGAATTTCATTTTTGCCAACCCTGTTGGGAAAGGAGCAGCCTGTCCATGATCATTTATATTGGGAATTTCACGAGCGGGGCGGTCGTCAGGCTGTTAGGCAGGGACATTGGAAATTAGTTAAATATGATGTAAATAAAAATCCAAACGGTCAACCGGAATTGTACAACCTTGTTGACGATCCCGGTGAAGAAAAGGATCTATCATTGGAGTATTCTGATAAAGTCTTAGAATTGGCAGACATCATGAAAAATGCGCGAACAGAATCCGAGGTTTTTCAATTCCGTTCGGAATCGTACAACGCGGAACAATAAAGGCTGGTGAAAATATAAAAGTTATTTTCTCCTGCTCCAGATCTCATAAATGGGATCACCGCGGCTGCTGAAACCCTTATGATGCCAGTCATCACCTTTGATTTCAAATTCAAATTCCAATGAAGCGCCAACGCGTGAATTATCCCTGGAGAAAAAATCAATATTTTCTGTGTATTTGCCATCTTTTGTTGTGTAGGTGCCTCCTCCTGTACCCATGAATTCTTTTGTATCTACATTATAGGCGATCCATTGGAACCTCGTTCCCGACAAAATTTTCATTGTCTTTCGTGGATTATCAACGCTTCTTGGAGCACCCATTTCTCCATTTCTTACGCGATTGCTAAACAACCAGCTACCATTGAGCTTTCCTGGATTACCGTCATCTAATCTGGAAAATTCAGTACCATTCATGTGTAAAGAATTTCCCTTAATCATCATTGAAGCTTTTTTATTTGTGCCGACTTTAGAAGAATCTAGCGTGTTGAATTCATAGGATAAAACGATCATATTATCTTCTTTCGACCAGGAGCCACCATAAGTGTACTTAAATTCAGAGTCGGTATAGGCCGTAAAGGCAAAATAATTATCCGAAAGGATAAGAACACCATCATTGGATTTCCATGCACCCTGAAGATCATCATTGATTGTAGGTGTAAAAAATAGAAGATTAATAGTGAAGAGAAATAATTCAATAACCATGGTTCAGCTTGTTTAGTATTTTATGATAACATATTAGGGCCCAAATTGTTAGAAAATTAATATAATGTGTAAGATGTTTTCTTAAACTTAAAAATTTCATCGGTTCGGAGAGTAGTATGATTATATTTGTATGAATGAAAAATCGACCATTTTTTTATAGGAAAATCTATATTTATTAACACATTTAATCATCATGGCAGACTTTAAATATCAAAAACCGTTTCCTTTACAGGAAGATAAAACAACCTTCCGAAAATTATCATCGGATTATGTTTCCACTATTGAGCTGGATGGAAGAAAAATTCTTAAAGTAGATCCGGCAGGCTTGGAATTATTGGCACAGGAAGCAATGGCAGATGTCGGATTTTATCTTAGGTCATCACACCTGGAAAAATTGTCAAAAATCCTGGACGATCCTGAAGCAACCGATAATGACAGGTTTGTCGCTCATACATTGATAAAAAATCAGGTTGTATCAGCGGAAGGACAATTACCTACCTGTCAGGATACGGGCACTGCCATTGTTATTGGTAAGAAGGGAGAAAATGTGTGGACCGGAGTTGAGGATGCGGAGTATTTGTCAAAAGGAATTTATGAAACATACAAAACCAGGAATCTGCGATATTCCCAGGTGGTTCCATTTACGATGACTGAGGAAAAAAATACCGGTACTAACCTGCCTGCGCAAATAGATATTTATGCTAAACCCGGGAATACCTATGAATTTTTATTCCTGGCTAAAGGTGGAGGTTCAGCCAATAAGACCTTTCTCTATCAACAGACGAAAGCATTGCTTACCGAAGAAAACCTCGCCAAATTCGTGAAAGAAAAAATCAGGGATTTAGGTACAGCGGCATGTCCTCCATATCACCTGGCCCTTGTCATTGGCGGAACATCTGCTGAAGCGACCTTAAAAACTGTTAAAGAAGCATCGACCGGAATCCTGGATTCACTTCCAACGCAAGGAAATGAAGGAGGCCAGGCATTCAGGGATCTTGAATGGGAGGCCAAGGTACAACGCATTTGCCAGGAAAGCCATGTCGGAGCGCAATTTGGAGGTAAGTATTTAACCCATGATGTCCGTGTCATCCGTTTACCCAGGCATGCAGCTTCCTGCCCGGTTGGATTAGGTGTAAGCTGTAGTGCAGATAGAAATATAAAAGGTAAAATCACTGAAGAAGGCATCTTTTTAGAAGAATTAGAAAGAAATCCGGCAAGATTCCTGCCTGCCGTGGAACCACACCTGGAAAAACCAGTAGAAATTGACTTGAATCAACCAATGGAGGACATATTAAAAGAACTTTCAAAATACCCGACAAAAACCAGGTTAAGCCTGAATGGAACATTAATCGTTGCCAGAGACATAGCGCATGCCAGGATCAAGCAAATGATAGATGAGGGCAAACCCATGCCAGATTACTTCAAAAACCATCCGGTGTACTATGCAGGTCCTGCTAAAACACCCGAAGGGATGCCGTCAGGCAGCTTTGGACCAACAACAGCCGGCAGGATGGATCCTTATGTCGATGAATTTCAACGTCACGGGGGCTCAATGGTGATGTTGGCCAAAGGGAACCGGTCCAAGCAGGTTACTGATGCCTGTAAAAAGCATGGTGGATTTTATCTGGGCTCTATCGGCGGCCCTGCCGCAATTCTGGCCAAAGAAAGTATCAAATCTGTAGAAATTGTTGATTTTGAAGAATTGGGTATGGAAGCAGTGAGGAAAATAGAAGTGGTTAATTTCCCGGCATTCATCATTGTAGATGATAAAGGGAATGATTTCTTCGCAGAGATTTAAAAGTTTTTGAATATAAAGATTAAGGGGATTATGAGGTTGCAACTAATTGCAACCTCATTTTATATACCTTCAAATACTACTTTTTCATCCAGGTATCCATCGGCTATCACCGTCATGCGCATATTTTCCTTTGTTACCTGGATCATATTTGGCAATTGAATAGCCGGGACCATAATTTTACCATTATTAATTGTAGTTTGAGAATAAGGCAGCGATCCGTCTTCTGCGAGCATTAATGCAATATTTGCAGTGGCACTGGCTAATGATTCTATGTATTTATATACGGTCATCGTCTGCCTGCCTTGCATTATTCTTTTGCATGCTTCAGTCTCAGCATCTTGTCCGGATACCAGCACTTTACCACATAATTCATGTTCCTGTAAGGCTTTACAAACACCTGCGGCAATCATATCATTCGAAGCAATGATGGCGTCTAAATCTGTTGATTCATTCAGGAAGTTATTAACGATAGTATAGGCTATATCCGGATCCCAGTTTTCTACATTGCGATCCAATACGATATTAATATCCTTTCTTGTGATCAAAGGCTGTAGCACATTCATTTGTCCAAGGCGTAACAATATAGAATTATAATCCTTTGGAGAACCGCCTAAAATAGCATAATTACCCTGTGATGTTACTCTTGTTAAGTAATCAGCTTGTAATTCTCCAACTTTGACATTGTCGAATGAAACATAATAATCCAGATCACAATTTTTTATCAGACGGTCATAAGCAATCACCTTGACTCCATTATTTTTAGCGACCTGCACCAGTGCTCCGGCTGCATTACTATTAACGGCAACAATTATTATCACATCCACTTTTGATTTTATCAAATCAAGAAATTGTTCTTTCTGCAGCGTTTCATCATTGTTTGCTTCTTTGATGATGACCCTTGCTCCTTTGGCCTCAAAGTTTTCTTTTAAGTAGTCTCTGTCTTTTTCCCATCGCTCATGCAATGGGCCAAGACTAATTCCTATTTTTATCTGGTCTTTTGGTTTGCACGATAGGATGGTAATTAAAATTAAAATAAAGGAGAGCAATTTATAGACTAAGTTTTTCATGACTTTAGTATTTAAATTAATCAAAAAGTATCTTGAACCCCTCAAATTCTGCTCAATTCAATATAAGTAAAAATACTGATTTTTGCTATAGATTATAATATGTTGATACCTGGAATTTAAAATGATGAGGATAATTTTTACTGAATATTGTGTCGAAATGGCCTTATAACAAATTTTGATTTTTTTTACTCAAAACATTTAACAATAAAAATCCCGCCCAGTTTGCCAAAAAAAAGAAATTACGATTATTGGTAACATGTTTTTTTGCTTTATATTCAATTTTTAAACCTACCCATGAATGTTTTTTTTTAATATTTTGTTTAAAAAAGGTTACTTATTTTAAAATAAATCATAGAGTAGCGAATGGAGTATCATTCAGTGATCGAAAGGATCAAAAATAAAGATCGGGAAAACGGGTTAAAGGAAATATATAGTAAATATCGCAACGAATTTGTAATGTGGGCAGTAAGGCACCATTCATGTACAATGGAAGAAGCGAAGGATGTATTCCAGCAGTCTGTGATAATTTTTTATGAGAATATTATATACGATAAGGTTTCAGAAATTACCACAAAAGTGAAAACATATCTATTTAGCATCGGTAAGAATAAGTTACTTGAATTAATGCGGGAGAAAAGTAAACATCAATCCCAACTTAATGAAATGGCATTAGTCAATGGTGAAATTTACTACGATGCTGATTCTGATGAATATGAGGATAAATTAAAGATAGTAAAAGCGTGTATGGAAAAGCTTGGGGATCCATGCAAAAGCATACTGGAACAATATTATTATCACAAAAAATCCATGAAGGAAATATCTGAATTTCTGGATTATAAAAACAGTGATACGGTAAAAAATCTAAAATATAAATGTTTGCACCGGTTAAAGCAGATCTGCAAATCTGGTAATACCTTCAATGAGCATTTACTATGAAAAAAGATCAAGATAACATCGACCTTATAGAGCAATATCTGGAAGGTAAGCTGGATAAGGAAAGCATGAGCAAAGTTGAGGAACACCTTGAAACGGATAAAGGATTTGCCGAGCAGTTCAAAACCTATAAATTTTTAATGGATGGGATTAAATATTCCGGAAGGAAGGAATTGCATAAAAGCATAAGGGAATGGGACAAAGAATTATCGGAAATTCCGGAAGAAACAACTCCATTGATTTCAATAAAAAATAAGAGATGGTACTATATGGCAGCTTCTATACTCTTCTTTTTAGTTGTAAGTCTTGTATTATATTCAAATTTGAATTTCGGATATGATCGACTTGTTGCTGATTATTATACGCGGTATGATCATTATACAAATACAAAACGCAGTGAAAAATCCGAAATAAGTGAGATAGAAAAGATTATTGGATATTATGAATATGGGGAATACCAGGACGTAATCAACAAGATTATTGGCCTTGATGAAAGTCAAAAATCAGACGCCACAGATTTTATTCTAGCAAATGTGTACCAGGAAACGGGGAAATATGATGATGCTATAATAATTTATTCGAAAGTCATCATATCTGGAAATTCACCATATGAAAATGCATCAAAATGGTATATGGCCTTGTGCTACCTCTCACTGAATCAGCCAGAACAGGCAATACCTGTTCTGCAGGAATTGGAAAATCTGAAATCTTCCTATAGTATTAAAGCCAAAAAGCTATTACAGGATTTGGATTCATGATTTGATTGTAAAATTTTTCGTTGTTTAAATTCAGGGTAAAAAGATCACAATAATTTTTTAGGACATTGCTATAAAATATACCTTTTCTAAATAGTAATTTTTTGAGGTTGAAAGTAATATAATTTGATATTTAATAATTAGCTTTACTTGTGTAATTATAATAGAGCAACCACCATTTTTTAATAAATAACTTGATCAATTCAGAAATCATCGTTTTGTGTTGGACAGCTGCCTCGATTGGATTTGTCCATACCGCATTAGGACCAGATCATTATTTGCCATTTGTCATGATGGCCAAAGTGAGAAACTGGTCGCTTACCAAAACATCCTGGATCACGATTCTTTGTGGAAGTGGACATGTTTTGAGTTCGGTTCTTCTGGGGTTATTAGGAGTTTATCTGGGGGCAGAAGTAATGAAATTGGAGCTTTTGGAAGCTTTCAGGGGAGAAGTTGCAGCCTGGTTGCTCATTGGTTTTGGATTAGCATATTTTATTTGGGGAATACATCGGGCGATTAAAAATAAAACGCATAGCCATGTTCATGCGCATGAAAGTGGGATTGTCCATAATCACCCGCATTCACATGTTGCAGCACACGCCCATGTTCACGATCAGAAAGCCAAAGCAAAAGATATTACTCCGTGGATCTTGTTCACAGTATTTGTTCTTGGACCCTGCGAACCATTGATCCCTTTGTTGATGTATCCTGCCGCCAAAAGCAGCATGAGTGGCATGTATCTGGTTACCGGCATTTTTACGATTACCACGCTGACAACAATGTTGGGTATTGTCATCTTGGGCACATGGGGAATTGGTTTCACAAAATTGGGTAAATTAGAAAGATTTACCCATGCCATTGCTGGTGGAACCATTTGTTTTGCCGGCCTTGCCATTATGTTTTTAGGTCTTTAAAAAATCCTTTTCAATACCTCCATTTCAAGATTCCGTAATTTTTATTCCATCTCTCAGGGAGAATAAAAAAATATTTACTCTCCTGTAAAACTTTTTTAACTTGATATACATCATTAAGTAGATCTTTAAATCGGATGGCCGAGGTCCTCGAAAATATAGCAATATACCATAGCAAAAGTTTAATTGAGAAATCACGAAATGGTGATGACCATGCCTATGGGAAGCTTGTCGGACTTTGGTTTAAACGAATTTATAATTTCTCATTGAAGTATTTCGCCGACCATGACCAGGCAATGGAAGTAACTCAAAAGACATTTATTGTCGTCTATAAGAAAATTGATAGACTAAAAGATATAAACAGTTTCAAATCGTGGTTGTATAAAATTGCATTGAATCATTGCAGGGAAGAGGGTAGGAGGCAAAAAAGAAATACATGGTATTCGATTTTCTTCAATGATGATGTGAGGAAGATGACCTCGGATTATGGCCATCCGGAGATAGAATACCAGAACCGGGAAACGGAGGAATTGATTGCGGAATTGTTGAAATCTTTACCGGAAGAGCAGAAAACGATAATAATTATGAAAGAATTCGAAGGGATGAAGTTCAGGGAGATTTCTGAAACCTTGAATATTTCAGAGAACACGGCGAAATCGAGGTTGTACTATGGGTTAAAGACCCTAAGAAAATTAATGGAAAATAGTGAATTGAATAATAAAATCGATAGTTGATTATGGAAACTCAAGATTTTAATAAGGAATTATTGGACTATCTCTATGGCGAGATGTCAACTGAAGAAAAGAAAGCATTTGAAAATAAAATGGCAGAAGATGCTGAGCTGCAACGAGAATTTAACGAATTAATTTCCGTACGCCAGGAGCTCAGCAATTTGAAAGACAAAGAGGTAATGGAACCGTTCTCCACGATGGGTAAGAAGTCCAGGTCAACTGGATGGCCAGGGGCATCACGTAGAAGAATGATTGTTTTTCGCCCTGTGACAGCTGTGGCAGCTTCCTTACTGGTGCTGATGCTGGTGGGATATCTGACGAATTTTTCCCTTTCTATAACAAAACAGGGTATTTATATTGGATACACCGGTCAAAGACAGTTCTCCCGGGAAAACTACCTGGGAGCAAATGAGGTGCGGGAACTGGTAAATCAGGAAGTCAGGCGAAATAATGAAGCATTGCTTTCGAAGCTGACCGAATCTCAAAATACTTATGATCAAAAAATTGCGGTATTGGAAACCTCAGTTGAAACTTCTCTTAATGCTAATATACGGAATACAATAACCAGTGACGATCTTGAAAAATTCTTTGCCGATGCAGAGAATAACAACAAGGAATTAATAAAAGAGTATCTGAAATTAAGCAGTACACAACAACAGGAATATTTCAAAACGATGCTGACATATTTTAACGAATTTCTGCAAGAGCAACGCAATGAAGATCTGACATTGATAAGAAACAGCCTGATTGAAATCAAACAAAACCAGGATTTACAAAAGCAGGAAACAGATCAGGCAATTGCCAGTTTGTTCACATCGGTTAGTCAACGTACAAATTGACAGCAAATTTAATATTCAAAGAAGTATTTAAAATAAAGTGGAACGTCAAAATTATATAAACATGAAAAAGATAATGATTCTCTTGGTTTTACCTGTATTTCTGGGATTCAAAACCGGACAGGAGATCGATGAAAAAAAGATGAACAGGGATCTTGAAATAGCTAAAAATATATTAGCAACCTTGATTAAAACTGGGTCAAATAGTTTTTTTAGTGGTGAATCGATTGATGCCACCTATATAAAGGATTTTGGTGTAGTTTTTACAATTCCGGAACACCTGGTATATTTTCATACAGGTGGGCGCAGCCTTATTACTATACCTGAACCACCTGTGCCTGATGTGGATGTTCATTTTGACTATAATTACGAGGGTGATCCTGCTAAATTTCAAGAAGACAGGGAAAGAATACAACAAGAAATGAAGAAGGCCCAAAAGGAGGCAATTAAAGCACAAAAAGAGATGGAAAAAGCAAAACAAGAGGCTATCATTGCCATGGCAGAGGAAAAGGAATTGAATGAAGTGTATATCGGAAATAAACAGAATTCTGATATTGATTGGCAGGAAATAATGATCACCTTTCTGGCTGATTATTCAGATTTGATTAGTCAGTTGAAACCTGATGAGAAAATTGTGATCAACCAAAAATCTCCATTTGATGAGCTGGTTGTGGTGTGGTCAGGAGTTAATCCGGATGATGAAACTCAGCAAAAAGGAAGTATGTCAGCTGAAGTGTTGAGGAAAGATGTCACGGCTTATAAATCAGGTAAAATTAATCGGGAACAGTTTGTTGATCGGGTAAAAATTAAAAAAGCGGAACCATCAAAAAAAATAGCAGACCTGGAAATGTTTGCAAATATTTTTGACCGGTATTATAGCGATGATTTAACGGAAACATTTTATTCGCAGGGTAAACCCAGGTATGAAGTTTTGGATGGATATGGCGTAGTATTTCATATAAAAGCATCCAGCGGAAGGGGGAGCTATGCCAGAGTCCGATTTTATCGACCGGGAGATACCTGGACCGTAGAACCTAAGGAAAAACCTGAATCAAACGATGAGGAACTTTATCCAAAATTTAAGGAAGATGTAAAATCTTTTATGCTGGATTATGGACGTACGATAAGATCCCTGAATGACAACGAAACAGTTTTATTGGATATAAAAATTGATGCGTGCCGTGATTGCAACGTCCCTGAATCCATGGAGGTATCAACAAAAATGTCCGTATTGAAACAATATGATCAGCAAAAAATTTCTCGGGAAAAAGCCATGGATCAGATTGAAATAAAAGAAAGCTTTTAGGGGGGAATCATATCTCCCCGTAAAATTCTTTAAATTTCATAATGCCCTGCTTGGTTAACATGAAGTCACTATTTGTGACTATAATCAATCCTTCATGTTGGAGTTCATTCAATGCGGCATCCAGATAATCATTTTCCAGGGCATCTAACTTGAATGTTTTCTGGAGATTTTTATCAGCACTGATTTTATGACCTTCAAAATTGTAGAGTTTTGTGATGATCTTATTTTTTACTTCATCAATAAAATCCCGTTCTTTTTCCATTATGGATATGCCATATTTAATTTTTAAAATATCGGCCAGATCATTAATAATAGCGGTCTTATCGATTTTATTTTGAGTGGCAGTTTCAAGGATAAGTTGTTCGAATGCTTTAAAATCCATAATAACAATTTATTTTTAAAAAATTTCCTTCATTCATTCTGCACAAAAATAGCTTATTCTTCTTGAGTAATAGCAAATTTTCAAAATTGATTTTACCAAAAATTACTTTTGAATTGCTTAACTCAGGTTTTGGCCAGCTAGATGAAGGGATTGTCTTACAAAGTAGTAAATCATTTCCATAAAAAGCTAATTCTGGTTATCTTCACTGACCACTAATTCATCACTTTATGATCATAGGTATAGACATTGGGGGAACTACAACCGATATTGTTGGGTTGAAGAATGGCGAGATCCTCAGCCCTGTTTCGGTAAAAGCAGATGATCCGATCACTTCAGCCGCCGGAGCCTTGGGTAAGTTTGTTGAAATGATGGATTTACCACTTTCAGGAATAAAGTTGATCGCTGCTACCGGTGTTGGTTCAAACCGGATTCGGGACCACTTGTTAGGAATACCGGTCAAGAAAATTGATGAGTTTCATGCCATTGGGACAGCAGGAGTTCACCTCTCCGGGTTGGATGAAGCGATTGTGATAAGCATGGGTACAGGCACAGCACTGGTTAACGTGAGAAATGGTGTCATCAAACACTGGGGAGGCAGTGGTGTTGGAGGGGGCACACTTGTTGGCCTGTCTGACAGACTACTAAATATTACCAGTATCCGTACGTTGATGGATAAGGCCTCCAAAGGCAGATTGGGAATGATTGATCTTACGGTTGGTGATATCGCTGGCGGCGCGTTAGTGGACCTTCCCGAAACTGCGACAGCATCTAATTTCGGGAAAATTTCCGATGAAGCCACTGACAGCGATATTGCCATGGCCATCATTAATCTGGTGGGTCAGACCATAGCATTATTAGGAATTTCAGCCGCCAGGGCTGAGAAATTGAAAGATATTGTGTTAACGGGGAAGTTATCCATATTACCCTTAATACGAAAAGTTGTGGATGGTGTGGGCACGTTATATAAAATCAACTTTCTGGTGCCAAAGCATGCAGAATTTGGAACGGCAATTGGTGCAGCTATAAAAGCAAAGGAGTTTGGGCAAAACAAATAATAAAATCAAATCGCCGCCAATTTTTTATTTACTGAATAAAAACAATTAAGTATATTAAATTAGTGCTTTAGCTACCTGTAAATATTGTGCATGGTGTAAATAAAAACCTAAATCCAAATGAAAATTCAATACATAATATACCTGTTTTTTTTAGTACTCATTTTTTTTGTGCCAATAGGTCTGACAGGACAAACACGTCAGGAAATTCCCTTTAATGAACAATGGAAATTCCAGGGACAGACTGTTTCAGGATTGCAGTATGAGGAAATTATAACGCTCCCGCATTCCTGGAATACAAACGACGCGCAAGAGGGAATTCGATATTATAGGGGGGGTGGCACCTATTCCAAAAGTTTTGATATAGAGGAACTGTGGATAGGACAACGCGTTTTTATACGATTTGAAGGAGTTAATATTATTGCCACAGTGGTATTGAATGGCCATGAGCTAGGTGAACATAAAGGAGGTTATGCTGCTTTTTGTTATGAAATCACTAACCATCTTCTTTTCAATCAGAAGAATGTGATTGAGGTAAAGGTGAGCAATGAAGAGAACCTGGATGTTATACCCTTGGTGGGAGACTTTAACAACTATGGAGGGATCTATCGTCCGGTACAATTAATTGTGACAAATCCGATATGCATCACGCTGCTAGATTATGCTTCTCCAGGCATTTATTTGAAACAAAAAGATATAAGCAAGGAACTCGCGGAAGTCGAAGTTCTCACGAAGATTTCAAATGGATTGGAAGAAGATGCTGTGATCACCTACAAAGTTACCTTGTCGGATGCGTTGACTGATGAAGTGGAAATGAAGAGCATTGAATATCAGGCTTCCCCAGGGGGACATGAATTAACACAGTCTTTTACTATTCAAAATCCACACCTGTGGAATGGGAAAAAAGATCCCTACATGTACCAGGTAAAAGTGGACATTCTACAAAATGGAGAAGTTTTAGATTCAAAGACAGAACCATTGGGTTTGCGGTATTTCCACGTGGACTCAAATGAAGGATTTTTCCTCAATGGAGAGCCTGTAGATTTAAGAGGTGTAAGTCGACATCAGGACAGGTTAAATAAGGCTTCTGCAATTTCAGATTCAGATCACCGTGAAGATATGGAACTCATGGTGGAAATGGGGATCAATGCGTTACGTTTGGCACATTATCAGCACGCTGAACTAGTGTATGATTTGGCCGATCAGCATGGCATTATGGTTTGGGCAGAATTACCATGGGTTGGGGGTCCAGCGGGCTTTATGGGGAATTCAAATGGATATGAAAATAAGGATAGTTTTCATACCATTGCCAAGCAGCAACTGTACGAGCTGATCAGGCAAAATTATAATCATCCTTCTATCCTGATGTGGAGCATATTCAATGAGATTCAGAATCCTGAAGGTCAGGAACCAACTGATTTTATCAGGGAGTTAAATGATATAGTTAAAGAGGAGGATCCGAGCAGGCTTACCGTCGGGGCAAGCATGCTGAATGCACAGGAAAATCAGAATATTCATGAAATCACCGATCTCATTGCCTGGAACCGATATTTTGGGTGGTATTATAAAGAACCCAAGGATATGGCGGAATTTCTTGATGAATTACACAAGAATTTTCCTGATTACAAAATTGGCATCAGCGAGTATGGGGCAGGTGCAAGCATTCATCAGCATACCGATGAATTAAGTCGTCCTAATCCCATGGGATCACCTCATCCGGAAGAATGGCAATCATATTATCACGAAGAACATCTGAGGATATTTGATGAACGACCATTTGTTTGGGGGACTTTTGTATGGAATATGTTTGATTTCGGATCGCATTTTCGCAAAGAAGGTGATCACTTTGGAATAAACGATAAGGGGTTGGTTACCTATGATCGAAAAACAAAGAAGGATGCATTTTATTTTTACAAAGCAAACTGGTCAGATGAGCCAGTCCTTCATATTACTTCATCGCGATATATTTTCAGGGATGAGCCTGATACCGAGATCAAGGTGTATACTAATTTAAGTAATGTAATCCTATCTATTAATGGCGTTGAATTGCCGGCTAAATCTCCGGAAAAAGGAATTATTGTCTGGGATGACATAAAGTTACAAAAGGGGAATAACGGAATTATTGTGCGTGCTGAAAAGAATGGGAAATCTTATGTCGATGACTGTGTTTGGGTACTCGAAGGTCCTTTTACCGGGATGAATCTTGGCATAAAAATATTTGGTTTTATGATGCATGCCAATAAAGCCGCCATCATTGGATTTAGTGCGGCAATCCTCTTGTGGTTTTTTGGAATAAGAAGCATAAAGAAACGGGCAAAATTCAAAAGATTCGTTTTATGGACATTTGTTTGGATATTGATCATTGGTGCTGGTCTGGTACTTTTGGCCAATTATTTAATTTCAAATAACCTGGGTGGTTAGGTTAATGTTCGTTTGAATATTCTACTATCTTATCCACAATAAAATCGTAGTGAGACCATGGTAAAAAGTGATCCGCATTCTGCAACGTGATCGATTCCAATAATACCGGATCGATGTGATCTTTGGAAAAAGCAAGATTTTCAAAGGGAACGAGCGAGTCCTTATTACCGTGGATGTGACAAACTGGTATATTTATCCTGTCATAAAATGGAGTCATTTTTCTTAATTCCTCAATATGTGTTGCTTTTTCATCAGCAGCTACCCGAAGTGCAGGTGGTGTTAACCATCGGATCGGTTGGATTAAAGCCAATTGTGCTATTTTAATTTCCTTTTCATTTTTTGGATCCAGGGCGGGGGCAAGCAAAACTATGCACTTATGTTTTCCTGGAAAATCCATTGCCATTTTCAATGCGATCGGTCCGCCGTAGGAGTGTCCCACAAGGATGATATTTTTTGACTTACAGGAGTAATCAATTACAGATTGAATGGCTTTTGCCTGAGTTTGGATGGAGGTCACAGATTTGCCAAATTCAGAAAATCCATATCCCAACCTATCAATACTTATGAGATTTACTTGTGTATAAAATGCTTCATCTTTAAAATAATTGAGATAATCAACCGAAGATCCGGGAGCTCCATGGATAAATACTACATACGGTAACTTGGGGTTAGTAATTAATTCCAGGTACCTCAGCGTATGATTTTTATATGCACCATACCTGATTTCAGGTTTCACATCCTCATTCCGGAACTTGTTGATGATTTTTTTATCCGAATACCGGAAGGACATGTTCAATAAGGGATGGCCTATGATTTCTAATCTTAAAAGAAGAATAAAGACAAATAGAAGTGAAAGTAAAATTTTGAGTAGGTTCCGCAGTTTGAATATATTTTTTTTCACGGAAGATTGTTCAGTAAAGCATCAATATACTAAATTTTCTAAATTGTTAAAAAAGCTGAAAAAAGGAGCCGTAAAAAAGCTCCGGTAAATTTTTATGATGTTTGTTTGCCGTTAATCTCCAACCTTGAATTCTTTGAGAAAATCACTTGCTTGTTTAGTAGAGGTAAATTCAAAGATCTTAGTTTTACCATTACTGATCAGGATTTCCAAGGTAACCAAATTCACCTTTTCCTCCTCTTTAAAATGAAGATGTGCCGGTAATTCATAATGCGATTCCGTCTGAGAAAGCTTGGCAACTTTCACGGTTTTGCTCCGTTTTGATTTACAATATGTGCATTGGTAATTTTTTATCATTTCACCATCCGTGTATTCTGTTGGGGCCAGGACGATTTCTTCTTTTACCAATTTCATGGTTTTAAATCCACAAGAATTGCACTGGTAGGCGATAAGATGCCCCGGGTATTTTTCTATTTGAACATCACCGGTTTCTTCATCCACCCAAACATCATAATCTACGGAAAATACATTTTCTTCTGCCTGCATTCCCTCATCCAGGTGTACGTCTTCTTCTTCCTCACTCAGAAGTTTCATTAGATTACCTGTCTTTTTGTTGACCCTGGGCTTATATCGCCACTTCCTCATTTTTTTCTCCAGTGTAGTGGGATATGCAAATTTTATCATGAGATATGATATATAGATGATCAGTGTGCCCAGGCAAACAGCAATGAACAACCTTACAAAAAACCAAACATAACTCAACTGTACTGTTGAAGTATAAACGGTATTGATAAAAAGTGTAAGGGCAATTGCAATTGATATGATGAGATAAAATAGCGATTTTGAATCGTAAGAAGCCAGATAATCATATTTCTGTTTATAATCCTTAATTGAAGAAAATCTTATTTTATGTATAATAAAAATTAATATACCTCCAATAATTGAGGCTCCGGCAAGGATTAAAGCGATTACATTCCAAACGGATAAAAACTTAGGGTAAAAGGATTCCATGTTAATCGTTATTTTACTTTATAGTTGTTTTATAAAAAATAGTTTTCTGCAATATCTGCCTGTAATTTGGACTAAAAATCTGGGTTAATTTAGTAAAAAACCTTATTTAATTTGTATTATTTGGCTTTTTCTTTTCCTGGGACGGATGAAAAGTGAAGTTAAATCCTTCTTTACTAATATTTTGTGGCTGTGAATTTATTTAAATTATAATTTGAATAAATTTTGCACTAAAATTAAAAAAAGGTTTTGCATTTAACAGTGGCTTTTCTAATTTTGGCCAGCTATGAAAAAAGTATTACATCATATAGGCTTTTGGTGGTGGCATAGATTAAAAAATCTGAGCTGAACGGAGACCTATATGACTAAAAATATAATACAGGCTCGTCGTTTGGCGGGCCTTTTTGTTTGTTTAAAATCAGAGTTCATTGAAAAATATTAAACTTCAAAGTACATATGTACGCATGCTGGCAGATGTAATTACTCCGGTAAGTATCTATCTGAAATTGCGTGATAAGTATGCTAATTCCATACTGTTGGAAAGTTCTGATTATCATGGAGCCGAAAACAGCTATAGCTATATTTGTTGTAATCCAATAGCCACCTTCAAGGTTAAAAACGGACATTTGCACATCTTATGGCCGAATGGTGATATTGAAGAAAAAAAACTTACCGAGCCAAGGTTAGCCATTGATGAATTGAATTCCTTTATGAAGTCATTCAGGATAGAAGACGCTGGATTTAAATTCATTACAAATGGACTATTTGGATATGTTGGTTATGATGCCGTCCAGTATTTTGAGGATATTAAATTTTCAGAAACGAAGAATGATGAGTATAAGATCCCTGATATTGTGTATTCTGTATTCAGAAACATCATTGTCATCGACCACTTTAAAAATGAAATGTACATATTCGATCACCAGGTAACAGGAGATCGGGCAGCTACTAACCTTCATGAAATTGCAGACCTTGTTAAAAGCAAGAATTATCCTGACTACCGGTTTCAATGGAATAAGGATGAATCTTCAAATGTTGCAGATGAGGAATTTCTTAACATGGTATCCAAAGGTAAGAAACATTGTTTCAGGGGAGATGTTTTCCAGATCGTGCTATCCCGAAGGTTTAGCTCAGGATTCCTTGGGGATGAATTTAATGTATATCGCGCATTACGGTCAGTAAATCCATCTCCATATCTCTTTTATTTTGATTATGGTAGTTTTAAGATTTTTGGGTCTTCTCCTGAAGCCCAGATCGTAATCAAGGATGGGAGTGCCATCATTTATCCCATCGCCGGGACATTTCGCAGAACGGGAAATGACCAGGCAGATGCCGAATTGGCACAAAAACTTGCTGAGGATGAAAAAGAAACCTCTGAACATGTCATGCTGGTTGATTTAGCGCGCAATGATCTGAGCAGGAATGGATCCGATGTCCACGTAGAAACCTTCAAGGAGATACAGTATTATTCGCATGTGATCCACCTTGTTTCCAAGGTTGTTGGAAAACTTAAAGATGGTGCTAATACCATCCAGATGGTTGCCGATACATTTCCTGCGGGGACGCTTTCCGGGGCTCCAAAACACAAGGCTATGGAATTGATTGATAAATATGAAAATACCCGGCGTGGGTATTACGGTGGGGCTATCGGATTTCTGGGATTCAAGGGTGAATTTAATCATGCAATCATGATTCGATCGTTTTTAAGCAAAAACAATAAGTTGTACTACCAGGCTGGTGCGGGAATAGTAGCTAAATCAAAAGAAGAAAATGAATTGCAGGAGGTAAATAATAAGCTTGCAGCTTTGCGAACTGCCATTGAGCAGGCGAATATAATGGAGAATTAAATGCGGATACTGGTTTTAGATAATTACGATTCATTCACCTACAATTTGGTGCATATCATCAGGGAATTAGGCTATGGTGATGTAATGGATGTATTTCGCAACGATAAAATTTCTCTTGCTGAAGTGGATCGGTATGATAAGATCCTCCTTTCACCAGGTCCGGGCATTCCATCAGAAGCCGGAATAATGCTTGACCTTATCCAAAAATATGGTGCTACAAAAAGTATTTTGGGTATTTGTTTGGGACACCAGGGGATAGGTGAAGTTTATGGTGCGAAATTGTACAATATGAAAGAAGTTTTGCATGGGGTGGGAACCTTGGTAAAATTATCAGTAAAGGATGATTACCTGTTTCAGAATGTGCCGGAACAGTTTATGGTGTGCAGATATCATTCCTGGGCTGTGGATGGAAATACCGTCAATGGGAAATTAATTATCAATTCCATCGATGATGAAGGTATTGTAATGGGATTGAGACATACCGAATATGATGTGCGGGGTCTTCAGTTTCATCCGG
>Ga0209536_100001798_pt1 | contig 35247 bp, 37 predicted proteins | sample DeeMarSeWOR28_12_FD_187461 | JGI IMG/M metagenome (GOLD analysis project Ga0209536, IMG submission 187461) | Marine sediment microbial communities from White Oak River estuary, North Carolina - WOR-2-8_12 (SPAdes) (version 2) | ecosystem: Environmental > Aquatic > Marine > Intertidal zone >...
TAGTAGGTGATTTCCGATTAGTCGCCCAAGAGATGGGAGTAGCTGGAAGACGAAACATAGAGAGTCAAGCACTAGATGATGGATGGATACATGTCAAAGCTGAACACGAGGTTGACAAGACTGGAGGATTGGACCTACTTCTTGCATACTCCTACTTTGCAGCCAAGAACTTCGGTACAGACAGAATCGATCCACTTGCCCTCAACCTGGCAAATCAACATCTGGAGAATCCAATCTGTCAGGGACTGTTTGCTCTGACCGGTCCACTTTCAGAGATACCTCCGGTTGTACCAGAACCAGAAGTTGTTTCATCTAAGACGAAACCTGGTGAAACGCCCAAGGTAGTTCCAGACAGTATTGGAAAATTCATTCAGGAGCAACTTGCTGCAGCTGGAGATGTGAAAGTAGAAGATCTCACAAAGGAGCTCAAGAATCTCGAAGAACTCAAGAGATTTGAGGACATAGGCCCCATGATTGAGAAGGCCATCGAAGAGTCTCTATCAGCGACCGAGAAAGCGAGGAAGAACAGCTTCGAACTTCTCGAAGACGCCCTTTCAGACGAAAGTATCACGCCAAGGAAATTCGGTAGAATAGTGCTGAAAGCATGTCGCAGAGTTATGATATTGAGTGGTAGAGATAGACTTACTGACGAGGAATCCATTGGGAATCTTATTGGAGCAGGAGTAGATCGACTTGCCAGGGTGGACTTTCAAAGGTTCATCAACACTCTGGATTTGATTTCAGAAGCCTTAGCTGCAACCCTGGGTGAAAGTGCTGCATCGGATATCCTTGAACGAAATCTTAGAGAAGCGTCTTTAGACGATGATTTGCGTCAGACAGTGAACGAGCTATACAAGAAGAGGATGCAGAAAGCCGTCAAGTCTGGCGACCACGATGGAATGATGTCACATCTTAGGAACAAGTGGCAGATTCTTGGATTTGACTCAGAAGACATCTCATTTGTTTCTAAAGAATTTGGGAAACTGATGAAACGTGGTCGGGCTAAACTGACTCTTACGGAACTTGGAAAACTGAATTCTTCCTTTGGCGAGGACAAATTAGAGGTCAGAATTGCAATCACGCTGCAAGCGTTCAAGGACCTATCAAAGGCCCCTGTAAGAGACCGAGAGCACTTCGAGGATGTCTTTTCAGCTGCCCTGAAACTGTTCGAAGACCTTGTCACGAGCATCGATGCATGTGAAGAAGAAATCTGTAACGAATTGGTGAAGAGTCAACCTATGGCCGATCTTTGTCTATCTTCTGTGACTGGTGTCATCGGTCTTATGGACAATTACATCAAGAGACCTGGCAAGACAATTGACGCATCATCTGTCTATCCCCTCCTGCATGAAACCATACGACCTCTTGTGAGTCTTGCACTAAGCACTCTGGGAAGAAATGGCAACAGTAAGGCAATCAAATCTATGAAGTCAGCCTTGAATAAGATCAGGGGAGAGAGTTCAGCCAAAGACGCGATGTTGGTTGAAGCCAAATCGCATTTCGGATAGGTTGATTGACCCACATAACCTTCTTGAGGGACAGAAGTCCATTGCATAAGAACCAGGTGAGAAACCAGAGATGATTCCATTCACTGAACTGACTCTTACAAGAGACCTCGTTATGGTGCTGCACGCTGCAGTGGTACTATACTCGCTATTGTTCTTTGGAACCTTCCTGAATCAGTGGGTGAGGAGTCCGCTACGAAAGCTAACGGATGTTAGACTGGCCTGGGCAGTGTTCATGCTTGGAATGGTTCTCAATACTTTCTCATTCATGATGACTGACTTCTATTTCACAGAAGACCCGGGTTCACTCCTCTGGACTAAGACGGGATATATCGCTATGATGATAGCCCTGATGGGATTCTTCATAGCACTCGAGAGAATACTCCCATATCGGACCAGGAATATATTCACGGGGTCGGTTCTTATTGTAGCAATCGTGACTGCATTTGCACCAAGGGAGTGGCTCACTATACTTGCTCTAACTGCGTCACTGTTTGCTTTCGGTATGCTGTTTCTGTTCTTTGCATATTATGTGAAGAACACAGTAGGGACAGTTAGAAACAGTATGAGAATGATCTTCTTTGGTGTACTCATTGGATTTGTTGGATATTTACTGCGCAGTGACCCAGTCTATGGTTTCGGTCAACAGTACTACGTTCTTGGAGCAGCACTCCTTGTCTCGGGTCTTGTCATACTTGGAATCGCAGTGCTTAGCTCACCCACTCTTGACGAGCTTGATTGGGATGAGCAGATGTTGGAGCTTTATGTGATTCACACAGCTGGGATTCTTGTCTTCCATCACAAGTTCAGGCCTGCAGTTGAGCTTGACGAGAATCTTACAGCCGCTGGAATTACTGGTGTACAAGAATTGGTGAAAGAGATCACGCAGAGCAAGAGTGGTCTTCACAACCTGTCAGTTGGAGACTTCGACATTCTATTCGCTCAGAGAGAGAACTTCATCTCGATGCTCTTAGCAAAAGAATCGTACCGGGTTCTGCTTGAGAAAGTGGAAGACTTTGCAGACCGGTTTGACATGATCTATGGAGAAGCACTGGAGGATTTCAGTGGGGAAGTTTCACAGTTTAGGCCTGCAAGCTCGATTGTAAACAACCTGTTCACTCAAGAGGCGTAGAGCGCGTTTCATCGGATTCGCGGATACTCCTATAAGATGCCCTTCGGAGTGTGACGTATGTCCAGGAAGACCTACAGAGATGCTCAGGGATATCTGAGATTCATTGACTCTGGGAAACTCGTTCATCGATGGAAGGCTGAGAAGAAGTTAGGTAGAAAATTGAGACCCGGAGAGGTGGTACATCATCAGAACAAGATCAAGGTGGACAACAGGTATGGGAATCTCAGCGTCTTTCGGTCAAGAACGGCACATAGAGCACACCACATCAAGACAGCTTGGACCAAGACCAGGAGAAGAAGGACTCTCAAACGCTGACTAGAATCAGAATATTCGTTTTATTTAAATATCGCAATTAATCGATATTTGTTTCGTGATAGACCATGAATGAGATTCTTGATACACAATTACCAAGCCGAGAATTGAATACATTTGAGAAATACCTACCTCTGTGGATTGGTATCTGTATGATTCTGGGAATCATTCTATCACAATTGATTCCAGGTATTAGTATAGCAATCGATTCCTGGCAAATTGCAGGGATATCAATACCAATTGGAATCTGCTTGTTCTTAATGATGTATCCAGCCATGTTAGGAATTCAAGCTTCTGAGCTGAGAAAACTCAGGAAGAATCCGAAACCCATTATTCTCACCCTGATTTCGAACTGGATAATAGCGCCGATTGTCGGGTTCGTACTTGCTCAAACTTTCCTGCCTGGCAATGAGCAACTAATCGTGGCAGTGATACTGTTGTCCTCGAGCCCATGTACCGCAATGGTTCTAGTCTGGGGATACTTAGCAGATGGAAATCAAGAACAGAATGTTGTCAACACGACATTGAACACAATCACAATCCTCATCCTATTCGCGCCGCTTGTTGCGATATTCACAGGGATATCCAACATACCCATAGATCGAGTTCTTCTGGTGATTTCTGTACTCGTCTTTATTGGAGTTCCTCTAGGGCTGGGTGTAGTTTCAAGACGCTCACTCGTTAAGTGGAAAGGAATGGATTGGTTCCAAAACAGATACAGGCCAGCTGTTGGGAACCTAGCGCTTCTTGCTTTATTGACAACATTAGTAGTGTTATTCTCTTTGAATGGCACAGTGATGCTTGAACACCCCGACTTGCTTGTTCTGGTATCAATTCCCCTTTTAATCGGATTCGCAGTTGTCGTCGGGTACAATCTCATTGTGACACGAATGGTAAAAATGGCATACAGAGAGGCTACCATTACGGTGATAATCGGGTCATCCAGCCACTTTGAGATTGCAATCGCCACAGCTGTTTCCATGTATGGTGTTGGATCCATCGCTGCTCTCGGTACAACTATGGGTCTTTTTTGGGAAGTCCCCATTATGCTTGGACTTGTATATTTGGCAAAATATTTGCGAAAGAGAGATTTCTGGAAAGGAGAACCTATGTGATAGAAAGTGATTGGAATGGCATCAAGTAAGCAAGAGGAATGGAGAGTAGATTTCCACAAAGCTCTAGGTAATCAAGTCCGTCTTCAAATTGTAGATTTTCTAATGGATGGAGAACAATGTCAATGCGAATTATTTCCAAAATTTGGACTCGCTCAGTCAACAATTTCAGCATACCTCACAAAAATGGTTAGAGCAGGAATTCTAAGATTTCGAAAAGACGGAACTCGCAAGATGTATAGTATAGCAGATTCAGAAATCGGGAAAGTAGTCCATATAATCCGATCTATTGCGAAAATACAAACCTCATGACTCATTTCTTTTTGAGCTCTGAATCGATATAGGAGGTCTTTGTAAAACGGTCCTTCTTTGAATGAGCGTCTGCCTCGTGGATGCTCACCTCACGGAGGTCAAACCCAAACCTATCTGAAGCCCTGTCTAACCAAACCTCCCTGGTTTCACGAGCGACAATACTTGCTGCAGCAACAGCAATCTCGTCCTCAGCTTTTGGTCGCTGCACAAGATCTACCACATCGAGGTCGATCTTTTTTGCGAGTCTTTGTTCAGTCTTCACTCTGGCAAACTGATCAACGACAATCTTGATGTCTTCATCCTTGGTCTTCAAAGAGTTGTAGACTTCCGTGATGACCTTGGCATGCGCCCAAGCAAGCATATCATTCAGGTTCTTCCCCTCCTCCCGGAACTCCTTAATCTGTTCATTGAACTTCTCGGGGGATATGATCAGACTCTCAACTTGGAGAGAGTTCAGGCGAACCTCTTTTGCTAGTTCGGCTATTCGAACGACAGTCATGCTCTTACTATCCATGACTCCAAGTGACTGTAACATCGCAGACTGTGTTGGTGTTAGTGCTACTGCGGCAACAGTCATCGGTCCAAGCCATTCACCCTTACCAGCCTCATCGGAACCAATCACTACCTGAGCTGCACCAGAGGAGGACATTCCTATGATTGCATTCTGAACAGCTGCAGCTGAATAAGGACCGTTACTAACGACCTTACCACTGGTGTATGCAACTATTGCCTCCCCAGCAAACATGATACGGAAGAGTTCATACTCACTAGTGGTTCCAAGCTCTGAGGACTCTTTGGATTCTAATAAGGTCCTGCGGAGTTCATCAAGTTGCTCGGGCTTGACCTTGACAACAGTCGGCTTCAATTCCTCACTCCCCAGATCGAAGGTGATGAACGTCACCCAGTAAAACATGTGCTATACCACTTTCGGTTTCCACTATCAGGGATCCATCTTCTCCTACATCCAGAGCTATTCCATCAGTGTGCTTCCCATCCTCATGAATCCGTACAGCTTGACCTAGTGTGGAACTTGTCTTTCTCCACTCTTCTAGAACCGCAGAGTAGGAGGAGTTGACCTCCACTATCTTTAGCAATGCATCAATTTCGTTCACAATGAAGCAAAGAAGAGTCTCAGTAGAGGTTTCAGAACCAATCTCATCAATGACAGAGGTTGTTGGCCACTCTAAGCCTGCAGGCATCTCAGAAACCGGACAGTTCTGGTTCACTCCAATGCCTATGACAAGACCTAATGTTTGATTGTTAATCGTCACAGCCTCACTCAGAATACCTGAGATCTTTTTGTCTCCGACTAGGACGTCATTCGGCCACTTCAGCTGTACATCAACGCCGAGGGAGAATAGTGCCCTTCTGACAGCACAGGCACATAAGAGACCCATGAGCGGGGCTTTGTCGTTCCCCAATCTGGGGCTCAGGAGAATCGAGAAGTATAGACCCCCAACAGGTGACAACCAAGACCGTCCTCTCCTTCCACGTCCCGAGGTCTGAGAACCTGCGAATACAATCAAACCCTCGGTTTCACCTTTGGTCAAGAGATTCTTTACTTCATCACTTGTAGAACTCACACTCTCAAGTAGAACCACACGGGGTTTCAGGATTTCTGTTTTGAAGCAATCGTCAATACTCAACTGGACACACACGAACCTATTTAGATCAGTATCCATGAGAGTAGGAACCAATAAACACCTAATAGGAATGCGATTACCCATATACCCACTGTGACAAACATTAGTGGTCTTGTTCTCTTCAGAAGCTTCAGCGGCATGCCTGTCTTGATCAGGAATACAACGACAAGGATGACCCCCAACACAATTGCTAGCATTCCGATGACATCGTGGACAATTTGGTACCAGTTTGTAATGGGATCAGCAAGCATGAATGGGATACGTGGGATTGATTGTGGTATCATCCATGCCCCTACTGTCAGCAAATGAACCAAAGCTACGAAGTAAACAGCCTTGTGATGCAACTTGTAATTCATTCTCCGAGAACCATATATCCAACCAATAGCGAGCACTAACAAGACTATGATTTCAAGAATTAATGCGATATAGGCAATTGGGATTCCAAAGAGTGTTTGCATATCATTTCCTCCATTTATTTAGTTACTATTTCACTTACACTTCCACTCGTTGTGAACAGACTCGATTTCAGGAGTGTACCTTTCCCCTCGTGGGCTGCTACGATAGCTGAACCAATCATTCCCCATGGACAGAATCGAACATTCAAGTCTTGATATGCTTCTGAGTCATGGATTCTTGAGAATGCGCAATAATTTGCAGCGACCTTCACTGTTGCTCCATCTGATGTGACCCGGGCATACTTGACAAACTTATGGGATGAGATATACTTTGCAAATGCTTGGAGTTTCTCGTTAAGGGAAATACTAGGGTCGAGGAGCTGCTCCGGAAGATAAGCAGCTAGTATATCCGCCATACGAACGAAGACATAGTCCTTTATGGCAGCCTCTCCAAGGATGTCGATGAAGACTGACTCGTATCCAAATATCGCTGCCCGCAATTTCCATATCTCGTCCATAGTCAAACCTTTGGTTGATCCTCTGTCTTGTGCTTCTTCCACCTTCTTGTGGAAATATGAAATGAATGTCTTGAGATCTTTTACTAGTTCTTCAGTAGTTGTTGTTTCAGAGAATATCTCTGGTAGAAATTCCTTAACATAGTAGACCATTCGAGGAAGAACATGCTCATCCAACACGTTGGGTCCAATCAATTCTGTACCCACTGCCTCGTAAGCGTCCAGAATTCCCATATAGAGGAATACCGCCTCGAGCTGTTCGCCTTCCTGGGTTCGATTTTGAAAGCTCATGAAAGGAACCTAAAAGCAGTAAGTTGCCCGCGCTTATAATTCTCTTCTATTGCAATGTGGGGGGCAATTCATGTAGTTCAAAGAGCTGCATGCCGCTAGTAACTAGGACTCTAATTCCCCAAGTTTTGTCATCATTTGACCGAGCAAAGAAACTTGTGAATGGTCTTCTTGTGAGGGATCTAAACATATTATCTACATTCTTGATTAGTGAAGAAATGAAGATGATCGAATTCTGTGTGATGCTTTTGCCTGTCTTCTCACTCATCCTCCCAGTTGTGGAGAAGATTACTTTTCCTATCATTGATTCATCAGAAGTAAGTGCAATCTCGGCTTCGAAGCTGTCTGCATAACAGATAGTAGTAGCGGCTTCATATACAGCCTCCTTAGGAGTCCGCATTGCTCCACTAGCCACACTAAGGAGTCTACCTCCATTGCATGCAACAACTGTATAGTCATCAGACTCAATTACAAAATATGAGTAGTTTTTGTTGATTCCTATGCTTTCGAACGTCTTTTTCAGGGTTGCATGAACAAGTAGAAACTCGCGAACCTGTGATTCTTTGAAAAGAGGTCTTGGGCGTGAAAAACTCGTGATAAGGGAATTACTATTTGAATCCACGAGAAATGCTAACGGAATGTCATTTCGTGAATCAAGTGTTTCAATAACAATCTCTGATAGTTTTTCATTACTGAAAAGTTGTATATTGATATCTCTGACTTGTCTCGATATTCTTTCTTTGTCCTCGTATGATAATTGCATGCCCTCTGTATCTGGCATCTCTACAGTTTTCAGATAGTTCATTATCTTGTCCATTGCTTCACGAGCAATGTTTTCAGGGGCATTCCGATCAAACACTCCTACCAAAACACGAGTAGCATCAGGACATTGAAGATAGAGGAAGTATTCATTCCCTGTTGAAAATGACTCGAGGGCATCTGAACGAGCATGTGTGCTGAAGTCCTGAATAGCTGTCAGGAATCCAGAAGAGAGAACCGCTTTGTCGTCATCACTAGCAGAGTCCTCACTGCTATAATGATATTGTAAAACACTTCTATCAATCAGGAAAATCTCTCTTATCATCATAATCAGAAATGACAGGGCAACATATCAAGCAAACGGTTATCTTACCGAGTTTGGAAAAATTATTATCTTTGGAAAAATTAGAATTGGAATTCAGGTGTTGATGATTGATATGAAGAGGATAGTCATTCTCAGTATGTTCTTGGGATTAATACTAGTACAGGCAGTTCCAATTGCAGCAAACAATCCTGATGCAATTGATCTCGACTACGACTTTGGTACCCAAACACTTACTGTAGAAATTACCCACTTTGTTGTTGATGTGGTAAGCCATCGAATTGATACAATAATCATTGAGAAGAACTCCGTATTAGTCACAACAAGGAGTTATGCATCTCAAGACTCAACGACTGGCATGTCTGACACATTTAGCATCACCGCAGTTCATGGGGACGTCATCCGAGTTGATGCAAACTGTAGCCAAGTAGGAGGAATTGAAGGAACCATAACTGTGATAGATCCATCTGTCTCTACGACTACAACCCCAATTGATGGAACTCCTATGGACATGACTATGATAATAGCAGTGGCGGTCATCGCTCTTGGAGTGATTGCGGTCGCATTCGCATTCATGCGACGTCGATAGAGCTAAGTCACATCTCTGGATTCCTCAGGAGATTCCTCAACTGTTAGTGCAACCTCCCGAAGTAGTTTCTGTTCCTGTTCGGTGTTTCGGAAGAATCCATAGAAGAATGAGATACCTAGAATGTAGAGTCCTGATACAAGAAGATACGGAAGTCTGTAGAGTCCAAGAGCCAATAGCCATCCACCGATGTTTGCAGCTATAGCTCTCACTAAGGAATCAGCAGATCGTACAACTCCCATTGCTGTTGCTCGTTCTTCTTTCGATAGACCTTCCATGAAGAAGGCGTTGGAAACTGGACCAGCCATGTTCATCAAGACATTACGAGCAACATAGCCAAGAACAGCAAGTTCCAATGTGTTGGCAAATGATAGCGTAACTAAAAATGGGACAGAGAGTGCTTCAGTCAAGACAACAGTCCGAACTTTGCCAATTCTATCAGATAGCGCGGGTGCAAGGAAGTTACCAGCCGAGAGAATGATAGTGTTCACACCGAAGATGAGCCCCAGAAGACCAGAGTCAATTGGGAACTCATGAGTAAAGAAGAGGTTGAAGAACATCACAATCATCCCAGCTCCAAGACCAACGCTTGCGACTGCTGAGGTGTACTTACCGATGAATCCCCAGTTCCTCACATTTCTAATTGCCAATCGATCAGTTGTTGGGGTGGGAGTGTCGGTCGTCATGCGAGATATGAGCACTACGGCGATAAGTGAAGGAATGAGACTGAGCCAGAGAGCATAACGATATGGCATGACAAGCGAATCAGATGCAGATAATCCAAGCCAACCTGCGAAGACTTGTGGCATTATGCCTCCGATAAGGTTTCCAGCAAACACTCCGAGAAGTGAAACACCACTACCCACTGCAAACAGATGTGCTCGTTCTTTGTTTGTTGAAATGTCAGTAACATAAGGAGACCATGCCACCTCTCTGAAAGCGCTAGAGAGGCCCAAGAAGATTTGAGAAACAATCAGTCCAATTGGATTGAGCGTAGTATATTGAACTACAAGAACGCCAAATCCAATGATGTTCGAGATGAGAATGATTCGTTTTCTGCTGGACCTGTCCGACATTAAACCAGCAATGAAGGCGATTGCGGCCGTAGCAAACATCGATACTGAAAGGAAGAAACCAATGAAGTCTTCCGGAAACCCTGCGTCTCTCAGATAGAGATTGAAAATGACCCCGCTTATGCCCCAAGCGAACGCACCCATGAAGGCAGTTCCAATGTAAAGTCTGGCGTCCCTACCGAAGAGTCTTAGCTTGTTGATGTAGCTGAGCTTCTCCTCATCAGTCAAGGTGACGGCCTCCAAAATGAGTCCTTTCGCAGTTGGAAGAAAGTTATCTCCCCTTTATGCATTGCCAATAGAGCACAATCACTAAGGCTAAATCGAGGGACTGCGGAATCTGTACCTATGAAGACCCTCGACCTCCGCAGTGATACTATCACACAACCAACAGATGAGATGATCGAAGCGATTGTCACTGCTCATAAGAATGGAAGGTTCGGAGACGATGTCATCGGCGAAGATGAAGTAGTCATTGAACTTCAGGAGAAAGCGGCTAAAATCCTGGGCAAGGAAGCTGCACTCTTAGTGACTTCTGGGACTCAGGGGAACCTCATTTCAATGTTTGCACAGACAAAAAGAGGAGATGAAGTAGTCGTTGAGGATAGGTCTCACACATTCATGTTCGAGGGTGGCTCAATGGCCTCAATGGGGGGTCTCTATCCCAAACCTGTGCCAGGTGAACGTGGATACATACTCCCTGAAACTCTCAAGTCCGTCATAAGTCCAGATGACGCACATTATGCAAAGACTGCGATGCTGGTCATTGAAAATACTCACAACTACGCAGGGGGAACTGTGATTCGTCCTGAACAGGTTAAAGCCCTCGCGTCAGCAGCAAAAGACCTTGGATTGAAGGTCCATTGCGATGGTGCTCGGTTGTTCAATGCGGCAGTCGCGCTAGATGTTCCAGCCAAGAAACTGGTCGATGATGTGGACTCTGTTCAAATCTGTCTAAGTAAAGGTCTCTCGGCTCCTGTGGGATCCATAATCGCTGGAACTGAAGAGTTCATCCACGAGTCACACAGAATTCGGAAGAAGCTTGGAGGAGGAATGAGACAGGCTGGAATCATTGCGGCTCCAGGGATTGTTGCCCTTGAGAAAATGGTGGATCGCCTCAAGGACGACCATGAGAATGCTCAGTTGTTGTATGAGAAGATCAAGGACATACCCAATCTAATTGTTAGCAGACCGGACACAAACATATTGTTCCTTGAGCTACAGAACCTTTCCATAAGTCAGATGAAACTATCAGAAGAACTAGCAAAGGAGAACATCAAGATCTATGGTGGATATGGCGTAAGAGCTAGATTGGTCATGAGTAGGATGATAGACCGAGAGGATGTGGACAGAATAGCCACAACCTTGACGAAACTACTGAAGTAGCCTACATTCTGCTCTTCGCGTCCTCGATCATCCTGGTGATATGATCACTCCAGATTGGTTCTAACTGACGGGCTTTCTCTGCACAACCGATACATTCACCATACTTTTCCATTCGATATAGCAGCCTGCTCTTATTGAACCATGCATGGGCATACGACTCACTCAGTTCTATTGCCTTATCATATGCTGCAAGAGCTTCGTCAAACCTTTCGTTTTCTTCGTGCTCCTTTGCAGCTCGATAGTACTCATAACGTGTCGTTGGAGTCTTCTTCGACACCGTCCGCTCACCTCTTAGTGCAAACTATTAGTGAAAATAGTCTGATAAGGTTTTCACGTTTCAAATAACAGTCAAATCAATCGGGTTCCTGACACAGTTCCATCAGGACACCGCCAGATGTCTTCGGATGGATGAAGGCAATACGCATATTGTGAGCTCCAACCCTAGGCTCATTGTCAATCAGTCTAGCCCCAGCAGCACGGTGCCTCTCCAGAGCAGCCTCGATGTCATCAACAAGTACAGCTATGTGATGGATACCCCCACCTCGTTTCTCAAGGAATGTAGCTATAGGACTGTCATTAGATGTTGGTTCTAGCAGTTCTATCTGACTCTCGCCAATCTTGAAGAATGCAACACGCACCTTCTGTTCAGCTACCTCCTCCGTCCCATTGAACTCGAGACCCAGTACATCTCTATAGTATTCAATCCACTTCTCAATGCTTTCAACTGCAATACCAATGTGACCAATCTTCTCAACAGTCATGGTGTAACCTCTCCTACAATATATCGGGAGCTTTGTACTCTCCAAAGATCTCCCTTAGAACGCCACAGATCTCACCCATAGTGGCATAGACTCTTACTGCTTCAATGATTGGCGGAATCAGGTTTGAGTCACCCTCTGCTGCAGTACGAAGTCTGTCCAAGATTTCTTCGACCTTTGCATCGTCGCGTTTCTTTCTAACGCTCTTCAGTTGCTTGATCTGTTCCCGTTCCACCTCTGGATCTATCCTAAGATAATCAAACTGTGATTCTTCTTCTACTGTGAACTTGTTGACCCCAACAACAACTCGCTCGCCCTCGTCTACAGCCTTCTGGAACTGATAAGCAGCATCGTGAATTTCCCGCTGGATGAATCCCTGCTCAATTGCCACCGGTGCACCGCCCAAATCATCAATCTTCTTGATGTATTCCATAGCCTCATTCTCAATAGTGTTGGTCAAGCTCTCGATGAAGTATGATCCAGCCAAGGGATCAACCGTGTCTCCGACTCCAGATTCGTATGCAATGATCTGCTGGGTTCGAAGTGCAATCTGAACCGACTCTTCAGTGGGGAGTGACAGTGCCTCATCTCGTGAATTTGTATGAAGAGACTGCGTTCCACCGAGTGCGGCCTGAAGTGCCTGCAAAGTTACTCGTACAACATTGTTGTCAGGCTGCTGAGCTGTCAGTGTGCAGCCAGCTGTCTGTGTATGAAATCGCATCTTGCATGAACTGTCCTTCTTGGCATTGAACCGATCTCTCATGATCCTTGCCCATAGTCTTCGAGCGGCTCGGAACTTCGCAATCTCCTCGAGAAAGTCACTATGTGACCCAAAGAAGAATGAGAGTCGTGAAGCGAATGCGTCCACATCAAGACCAGCATCTATTGCCGCTTGAACATAGGCGATTCCGTTGGCCAAGGTGAAAGCCACCTCCTGGACAGCGGTCGAACCGGCCTCACGAATGTGGTACCCAGATATGGAAATCGTATTCCAGAGTGGCATGTTCTCACTGCAGAACTTGAAGATGTCGGTGATAATCCGCATTGATGGTTTAGGTGGGAAGATGTAGGTGCCACGTGCTACATACTCCTTGAGCAAATCATTTTGTATTGTGCCCCTTAGCTTGTCCATTGATACACCCTGCTTCTCTGCTACGACGATGTACATTGCAAGAAGGACTGCTGCAGATGAGTTAATTGTCATTGAAGTGCTGACCTTGTCAAGTGGAATGTTGTCAAAGAGAATCTCGGCATCTGCAAGGGAAGATATAGCTACTCCAACCTTGCCAACCTCCCCCTGAGCCAGTGGGTCATCAGAGTCATACCCAATCTGGGTCGGGAGGTCGAACGCTACTGAGAGTCCTGTCTGCCCCTGATCGAGCAAGAAATGAAACCTCTTGTTGGTCTCATGTGCTGTGGCAAACCCACTGTACTGGCGCATTGTCCAGAAACGACCCCTGTAGCCAGTTGGTTGCACTCCTCTGGTGAATGGAAATTCTCCAGGAAATCCGAGGTCTTTTTCGTAAACCATCCCATCAATGTTCAGAGGAGTATAGAGCCGTTCGGTTGGGAGTCCAGAGATGGTCACAAACTTCTCTCTGCGTTCGGGAAATCGTTCAATCGTCTTCCCTACGATTTTCTCCTCCCATTTCTTCACCGATTCTCGGAGTTTTTCTTTGTTCCCCATCTTCATCACCTGCTCTCTTTGAACAAGAACTCAGCTAGTAACTGTTCAGCCATTGTATAGGGATCCTCTTTACGCTCTGCAATCTTTTTGATGGCTGCCTCGTACTCAGGACGGCCTTCCAATTTCTGATAGAGCTCACGGGTCAGTTTGTACCTCATTAGTTCCTGCAGTTCATCACGACTGCGTTTGAGACCCTTCTGTTCGTATTGACCGCTCTCTTTCAAGAACTTGAGATGGGCAGAGATAGTATCAACCAGTTCTTCTACTCCGTCTCCAGTCCGAGAGTTCGTAAGAAGGACTGGAGGTCTCCATTCGCGCTCGCGAGGGTCAATGTCCAGCATCGCATTGATCTCACTGACCTTCTTATCTGCTCCAGGCAGGTCCATCTTGTTTACTACGAAGATGTCAGCTATCTCCATGATGCCTGCTTTGATTGCCTGTATGTCATCACCACTACCAGGCACATCGGTGACGATTACTGTGTGGGCAATATCAATGACCTCTACCTCGGACTGTCCCGTACCAACGGTTTCAACGAAGATGATGTCCTTTCCAAAGGCATCGATGACCTTTACCGCATCTGAGGTTGCTCGGGCCAGACCTCCGAGATGCCCTCGTGTGCCCATACTCCGTACATAGACATCCTTATCGAGTGTATGCTCCTGCATCCGAATCCGGTCACCGAGAAATGCCCCGCCTGTAAATGGACTTGATGGGTCCACACATACAATACCAATACTCCTTTTGCGACGACGTAGCTCTGCGGTCAGTTTGGTCACAAGTGAGCTCTTGCCAGATCCGGGGGGACCTGTCACACCAATGATATGGGCCTTGCCGGTGTGTCGATATAACTGACTGAGGGCGTCTAAGGCCTCACCGTCCTCATTCTCAATGAGTGTAATAAGACGAGCGAGGTCTCTACGACTACCTTTCAAAACTCCGTTGACAAGTTCAGTCACCGGCAAGAGTATTCCCTCTCACATATAGAATCAGAGCTTCACATTGGATTTAATGAACTCAACAATCTCATCCAGAGGTGTCCCTGGACCAAAGATTGCAGAGATTCCAGCCTTCTTCAGATTGGGTATATCATCCTCAGGAATGATTCCACCCCCGACCACGAGAATGTCATCAGCGCCTTCTGCTTTCAGGAGCTCCATGATTTTTGGAAACAGAGCATTATGTGCTCCGCTCAAGATACTGAGTCCAATGCAGTGGACACCCTCATCCAGAGCGGCACTCACAACCATCTCAGGAGTCTGTCTGAGCCCGGTGTAGATGACTTCCATTCCAGCATCTCGCAACGCGCGGGCTACAATCTTAGCACCCCTGTCGTGGCCGTCCAGCCCTGGTTTTGCTACTAGTACACGAATCTTCTTGGAAGAACTCAAGAACCCACCTCAGGTTGATGATTCGATTGGTGAAGACTCTGTGTGTGATATAAAGCCTTTCGATTCACTCTTCCATGATGTGAACGAGATTCTCTCGTCCCTCACGGAATCTTCTGACAAGTCCTCGTTCTTCGAGGTTGTTGAGGATTATACTCACTTTTGCTTGGGACATGTCAAACTCGGTGTAGAGGTCTTTCTGGGGGCACGAACCTCCCTTCTGTCGAATGACCTCCAAGACTTCTTCCTCTTCCGCAGTGACTCCCACAAATCTGACAGTGCCAATCCTTCTAACTCGTTGATAGAACTTTGGTCCACCTAATGTGAGAACTACTCCTACTATAATTCCAAACAGTGCGATGATGATTAGGGACAGAGGGTCCGACTGAACGGAAACTGTAGAATCATTAGGAGTCTGGTACCTGATGGTAAAGACACGTATCTGCCCAGGTTGGATTGATTGGATGAACCAGACGAATCCAAGAGATTCGCCATCAGTGAAGTTAGAATTCGCTTCAGGGAAAAGAGGAACCACTGACTCTCGAGAAAGCATTGCGTCTTGGGGCAGAACTGCGGTCAAAGTGAAGTTTGCTAATTCAACCGATGGACTAAGGTAGAAGGTGAATTCACTGTGGAGTCGTGTCAGGTCGAAACTGAATTCATCAACTTGTTCATACTGTAAGTCTGTTGATTGAAGTGTGAGGTCAATCCAAGCAGATTCATTCACATCCAGCGCTTGAGGAAATGAGATGACAATCTCTGTGTATCGTTCAAGAGTGACTGCTGTCGAGGTCGTAGTCGTGTCATTGACCACCGTCTGAACTACTGTGACCTCAAGTGAGTCAATTCGATAATTGAGAGAAGATATTGCTGATGAGCCAAAATTAGTTGCTCTAGCATGTATTTCAATCAAAGTTGTCCCATCAGTATTCATTGTAGCTTTGATATCAATCGGATCAAGAATCAGTCCGTCTGTCTGGGCAAGTTGGAAGTCCCCTTGGGCAGGAGTAATCAATAGAGATGCCAGAATGATTGCAGATAGTATCAATAGTTTAGGTTGCATTCACACACCTCCATTAATCATTGAACATGAGATTGGTTCTTCATGTATTCATAAGACTTCTCGTAGGGTAAAGATGGGGCGGGTAGTGGAGTCATCCACTACCCTGGTGTACGACACTAGTCATGTCTAGAGAGAGTTTATTTCTTCCGGACCATTACAACGAGTAGTGCGACAAGCGCGACTCCCCCGATTCCAGAAATGAGTACCAGATCTACAGGAGTGCTGATCAAAGGCGCGTTGGCTTCGTATAGACCGATTGAAGGATCATGTAGAATGCTACCATCATCGAAGTAGGGATAGGCCAGATATACTGCTACACCTTCTCCAACTGGAGCATAAGATGTAGTGACATCAACTGCCTCAGTAGCACCACCAGGCCATGTAATCACTGCCTTGTCCACCCAATTGAAATATCCTTGAGCGGCTCCAGATTCCGAATCCACGAACTCAACACACTGAGTGTTTGTACCGTTCATTGATTCAAACCGTGATTCGTTTCCACCTTCAGTGGTCCAGTTCATCGATGAATCAATTGATACGTTTCGAAATCGTTCGCGTGTTTCAATCCTGTGACGAACATTGGGACCTGTGGCCTCATTCTCTTTAAGGAGAGTTTCAAGAGCGACGCTTGAATCTTCACTGCTGAATGGAAAGTTACCGATTTCGATATCCATCTTCAATTCGGACCTGCCAGGTACAGTATAGTTAGCGTGAACTCCGCTATCATCACGAACTTCGCCCATGTAGTCCTCAAGATAGATATGAGCCCAAATCTGGATAGTAACATCTGCGAATCTGTCAATATTTCCAGGTCTACCTAGTGCAGCCGGAGCTATCTCATAGAGAGGGTGGGCGCTAACACCAGACTTCGTGTATTTCAGCCACACTTCAGTGGTCACACCATCTTCCTCAACTGAACCAGTTGTGACCGTCCATTCGTATGCCGCGAGAGGGGCAAAGTATAGTTCTTCACCTGTTTGATATGCATCATCATCATTTTGATCTTGAAACTCGACTAGCATAACAAATGAAGTTGAAAACTTGGCGCGAGATCCGTCATCACTTTTGTACCAGAAATGCAGTTGTGGAATCTCATCGTTTGCCATAATGGCGATTATGTCAGTTGTAATCCAATATGACCCATCTTCCATTCTGGCGTGGTCAGGAGGTGTTCCTGGCGATCCGGGTCCAGGACCCATTGCGCTGGCTGTGCTCGACATCGTCCCGAAAAGGGCAATCATTAGGAACACTCCAATCAATGATCTGTGAACTTTCTTCAGATTTGTCACCTATCTATAGCCATGATTCGAAGGTATATAACGACCATTTCGTGGCAAATCTATGTAGAACACAAAATCGACCATATGATACCCCATTACATATCTTGAAGCTTTATGGATGCTTTAAAGACTTAGAAAAGCGAAGATTGTGAACAAACTTCAGAGTTTATTAGGACTCACGAGAGTGAGCGCGATAGGAGAACAGGATTCATTTTGGCAGCAGATATTGATGAGAGAACTCAGTTCGACTGGTTTAGTATAGCAAGAATTCTTGAAACACGTGGAGAGGACAATGATGCAATGAAGGCATACGAAGAGTCCATCAAACTAGATCCGACCTATGCTAAAGCCTGGTTCCACAAGGCAAAGCTTCACTACAAGCTAGGTCAGAAGAAAAAAGCAAAAGAATGTGTGAAACAAGTACTCGAACTTGAACCAGACTGGAAAAAGTATATCGAGAAGTACATGCCAGGTCTCTAGTTATTTGAGAGCAGTTGATGAATCAGGATAGAGAAGGACATAGACCGCTTGGTTGAGAGTCAGGATTTTTCTGTCGACCCATTCCATGACCATCTTCACATTGTCAGCGGATGAAATCCGAGTGAGTGCCTCAATGGTAGGCTCCTTGCTCGCAGGCAGCTTGAGAAGTTCCTCGATGGTCTGAACAAGTATCATCTGACGAACATCAGGAGCTGTCTTAGTGAGCCAGTAGAGGACGTTGTCCTTTGCCTCTTGGTTTACTCCAGATGAAACCTTACTAAGAGCATTGGAGATCTCAACTTCTGTGTCGCTTTCCTTGAGGTCCTTGAGTTCAGCCGTGATTATCTTCACAATGGCCTCAGTGTTAGCAGGTTCATGACTCAGGATATCAATTAGGTCTGAACGAGCCTGCATTGGACCATCAAAACCGTTTTCTTTGCTCAAGGTCTAACATCTCCTGTTTTTCTGACACAGCGTACGAGGAACTCTTTCTAGTGGTTAATATGTCTGTCTTGTGGGTATCTTTCTTTCACAAGAACATCAATCTCTAGAGTATTTCGCACATTTCTGAAACTGCACTCAGTACAAGATCTGGTTTTGAACTGGCGCCATGCCTTGCCACAAGGTCTGACAGGGATCTGTCGCGTCCATTGATCCAGATGGTTGCCATTCCGACACCCTTCCCCCCGACCATGTCGGAAAAGAACTCATCTCCCACATAGACGATCTCAGAAGGGTCTAGTTCTAGGTCACTTATAGCACGTTCAAACAGAAGTCTTGAGGGTTTATAGTTCTGAACTGACCCGCAGTCTAGAATTGATGAGAAGTATTGGTACCATCCAAAATTCTTCAGAATGATTTGGGCATGTCCTTCGAAACTATTTGTGATGATTCCAAGTCTTTTGTCTCTCGAGTTTAGAGTTTTAATGAGACTCTCTACCTTATCGTTTGGTCGAGAGAGCTCGAGATGAAGAGATTTGAACTTCTGAGCCCCCTCTTCAATCAATTCGGTTGTGACTTCAATATCCTGATCTATCAGACTGTTCCCCATAGCTGTCTTAATGATGTTGAAGGGGCTTCTGTACGGTGCACCGTTCACAATGTCCCGGATAGCACCGCGATACTCCACAACGAGAGCTCGGATATACAACATGACTTCTTCATCAGAAGTAACGCCCAACTTCTGAAGTAACCATTGACTAGCGACAATTGGATAGTCCTGGGTGTCAGTCAATGTTGAATCAAGGTCAAAAACGACTCCCTTGAATTGACCGATGTCAAAAGGTTTCAAGGCGAGTCACTCTCCAATGTTCAACTACCCTTACCAAGATAGATTCCCTTTGGATCTAATTGGTGCATGATGTCAAGCTGGTCTTGAGTCGGTTCTGATGTTGTTGGAACATCGTCTGGAACTATCAGGTCGAACATCACATTATCCACGATGTCTTGAGTAGTATAACCAGGATGGACTGTCATCAAGCGTATCTTCAGAGTATCTGGGTCAAAGTCCATCTGGCACATATCAGTGATGACGACCTCAGGTCCATTTCCGACCATAGACCACTTCTCACGAGACCCTGGACCCTCAAGATGACCTGGAGAGGTCATGTAGTCAAGCTCCTTGACGAACTTTCGTTTGTCATGCGTCATCATCACAATAAGACGCTTTGCAGAAGATGCAATATCATTGCCACCACCACTTCCTGGAAGCTTGACCTTCGGTTTGTCGTACGGTCCAATGTAGCTCGTATTCAGATTCCCATATTCATCAATCTGAGCAGCTCCAAGGAAACCAACATCGATCTTTCCTCCCTGGAGAAGGAATCCAAGGGTCTCTATCAGACCAATCGATGCAGAACAACCGTAGTAGTATCTAGTGTCTGCCACTGAAAGAGGGACCTCTCTCGGACGAGCATCAATGAAACCTGCCTCAGAAATGAGGTTTGATCGAGGTGCATGGGTCTCCTTGGCGAGTAAGGCAGCAAGGAGAGGCATCCCAGTTCCTCCAAATACATTCTCTCCGTCACGCACATGGCTAGATGCACAAGCAATCAGAAATTCAGTCTTAGTGTATTCCACCATATTCAGTACCCCCACGGTTTCTTTGCTTTCAGTTGCATCAATCGAGGCCAACCAACTAGGTCCAGGTATCCATAGTGGTCATCCACACCCAAGATGTACTCATTGAGGTATTCTTGCCAACCTTCCTCAGTACGAGTCATCTTGTGAAATGTCATGAGATGCTCCAGGTCATAGTCATAGTAGTCATGGCACATCATTGGATGAGCGACAAAAGGTAAGACTACAACATGGTCGACATACATTGCAGGAATCTTTGTCTGGTCAGGTCGAGACCGTACTTCTTCTTCATCTATGATCTCTTCAGCCAGGACTATGAGTTTCTTGCCACAGCGGGACCCCTCAATGTCTTCACCCACGATGCCATCGATTTGAGCATTCCCGGTCTTGTCGACACGCTGGACATGGACTATGCTGAATTCAGGTTGAAGTGAGGGAACCACTGTCAGCTTCTTACCTGTGAAGGGACAGTCTATGACCTTGAGTTTGTTATCACCTCGATATCGGGACAGACGGACCATATCTGTACCCATCATACTTCGAAGTGGCATGAATGGCACATTCAGTGCCCCGCCTAAGAACCGCATGGCCATGGCGAGGTTCGTATAGTCCTCGACCTCAAGAACGCCTTCAGCAACCCTTCGACGTATGTTGTTTGATAGACCAAGAGCTTCTATGGCTGAGAAAGCAATCTCGTATCGATTGACAACGCCAGCACCAGCCATTATCTCCAAGTCTACCTCAGACCCACAGGTATACACAGTGAGGTTTCTCTTCTTCTGCCGCACTAGCTCATGCGAGAACGCAATTGGAGGTCTCTGATATCCAAAACCGCCCCAAAAGAGACCATCGCCATCACTCACCTTCTTCGCAGCTTCTGCGAGGGTGATACGTTTGTCTTCTACTTCAGCCTCTGTCAAATATCTCACCTGGAGGAAAGTACACTCCGAGTAACTGGCCGGGTCAGTAGAGATGTGCCTTTTATGTTTGACGTGCCATCCTACGAGAATATCAAATCAAAGAGTGAGAAGAAGAATATTATCCAAGAGATGACTGGAAGTATGAAACAGAGTATGCAGAAAATGATGCAACCTCTACTACAGTCATTGACTTCGGAGGAAGGTCTTTCGACTGTCCATGGAGCTTCATCGTGGTAGATGCTGGGATCGTCATATCCGTACTCTGCAGGACCATGAAATTGCACAGACTCACGTCTATCCTGTTCAGGTAGGGAGAATGACCCAAACCCAGGCATATACTCGAAAAGCCCGCCACAAGAAATACATCGCAGCTTAATCTTATTGTCGTAGTCTACCTCTCTCTGAGTCCGTACAGTCTGTCCACAGTAGGGGCAATCGGCAGTTTCTGACATGATCTTCAGGTCTTCGTATTATTGGAGCAGTTTTAAACCTGACTTCAATATACCTAGAAATAAAAGGGGGTTGTCCTTCGCGAGGACTATGTCTGCTAGTGAGAAGTGTCCATCGACTAAGTTCCCAGGGATAATGGGACTACTCGGACCACTGGTTGCTCTTACTTCAATATCAATAGCAATTCTTCTCTCTCTCTCATGGTTTACATGGGATGGCAATGCCCTAAGCGACCTAGGTAACTATGACAATGGACTTCCAGCAGCCATCGTGTTCAATGTTGGACTCGTCTTGACAGGACTTCTGTTACTATCTTTCACATTCTGTTTTGCTAGAACGATTGCAGACACACCAACAAAGATAGGACTGGTTCCATTCTTCGTTGCTCTTGGATTCCTCATTCTCATTGGCATCTTATCAGAGAACGCTGGGTCTATCCACTACTGGGTGTCAGTTGGATTCTTTGGCAGTTTTCCATTTGCCATGTGGTTTGTAGGCATAGGATTACTCAGGTTCAGAAGGCTGTGGTGGTTAGCAATAATCTCAATCATCTTACCATTCTTCTCAATCTACATGTGGGTCGGTTGGTATGGCGGGGTTTTCCCATTCTGGACAGGAAATGCAATCCCTGAGATCACTACGGCATTCACCGGAATTGGGTGGCTCTGGATAGTATGGGTCCTGTTTCACAAGAACAAGCTTCCCGAGATTACAGGATAAAACGAAGAGAACTGACCTTTGAACAAATGAGTTATGAGTAAAGAAGACTATTTCTTAATGGTGTTCCATTATGGAAGTCAGGATACGCTGGCTGGGTCATGCTAGTTTCCAGATAAAGACGGAAGAGAAGGTAGTCTATCTTGATCTTTACCGGTCAAAGAAATTGAGAGAGAGAGTTCCTGATGATTTGGAGCCTGCATCAGTGGTGCTTGTGACTCATTCACACAACGACCACTGTTTCCCTGAGGCTATCAATGAGGTGCGGAACGAAGATACTATTGTTGTGGCTCCAAAGGACTGCGGAGAGAAGCTCGATTATTCATTCGAGTCCTTGAAGCCAGGTGATGAGTCGTCATATCACGATATCAAAGTAAAGGCAGTCCATGCATACAATGTGAAACGATTCCGTACTCCTGGGAATCCATATCATCCAAAGGGTTTTGGAGTTGGATATCTTGTCAAGCTAGAGGGAAAGACCATTTACTTTGCAGGAGATACTGATGTGATTCCTGAGATGAATGAACTCGGTCTAATAGATGTGGCTCTTCTTCCCTGTGGTGACACTTACACAATGGACAACGTGGATGCAGCTGAAGCAACTCGCATGATCAAGCCTAAAGTTGTCATTCCTATGCATACATGGGACAAGAGTGTGGACGATTTCAAGAATGGAATTTCTGACTTGGACACTCAATTTGTACCATTAAGAGAAGGTGAAGAATTCACCCTCTAGGTGCTTAATGAATCAAGAAGGAAATATTGACCAAGGTTCATATTCTTTCAAGATATACTTCCCTTGAGGGTGATGCCCTTTTCAAATCGCGGAGAATATAGATAATGGGAGCTGCATTCGATACTCTGATGCTACTGCTGACATATAGCTCACTCGCAGTTGTCATTGTCATGATACTAGCAATCTGGAGAAGTGTCTTGGTAGGGAACTTGAAGACTACTATTCTAAGAAGAAAACCACTCTTGGTTCCTTCATTGGTCTTCATTATCGCGACATTGGTTGTGTCGACATATGTTCCCCTGCCAATGTCAGTATATCATGGACCACATCAACGTGATGTCAATTTTCCCAGTGAAGGAAGGTTCACCGTGTATGAAACCACAGCATATGATGATGCTCAGCTACGAATTAGAAAGAACTTGGATTTAGATGAAAGAGTAGAGTTCTTTGCAAATTTCTCACAAAACGGTGTTTTGGTCCAGGGGTTAGGTTTGAATATCACGTTTTATGACATTGATGCAGATTATTTCGTTCATCTAACTCTCAGTCTAGAACCAGGACTCTATGATTTTGAAATCACATACACATTCTATCTGTCTGATGTGATTCAAGACGATGAATACGTAGACGTCCTGCTTTACCAGCCAATCAAATTGTCGTTCTTACCAGAGGTTACTGATTGGGCATCGTATCAATTCATTCTGGGATTTGGACTCGTCTTCCTCTTTATTGGGGGGGTGTTCATTGGAAGGGAGAAGAAGTCCAGACAACGCGAGGAATTCGTGGATGAAGAACCTCCAAGGGATGAAACCTACGCGAAGAGATACAAGATTTGAAGAATGATAGGAACAACTAATACCCAGAGATTTCACCCATAACAACTCCCAGGTAAATATCAAACCGGCGGAGAGAACATGACAGATGAGGCCAATCCATCCAAGTCTTCTGGGTTCAGGTGGGTCATCCTGGCTCTATCTTGGCTCGTCTACTTTGCGTTTGGTCTCATTCTCTCCTCAATACCACCTATGGTAAATCTCATAGCTGCTGACCTGTCATTGTCATTCTCGGAAATGGGAATCATCCTAGGTGGCGTTATTGTGATGTATATCCCATTAGCTGTTCCAATAGGTGTGGGTATTGATCAAATCGGACATAAGAGAATGATAGCACTAGGACTCATATTCATCTCGCTATCAGCTGTTCTACGGTCTTTTGTATTCAGCTTCGAGTCACTCTTTCTAGTCGTGGTTCTTTTCGGGTTTGGGGGTCCAACGATATCAGTAGGTCTGGCAAAGGTAGCAGCATCGTTTTTTGAAGGGAGAGAACGAGGTATCGCTTCGGGCATATACATGACTGGAGCTGTAGTCGGCTCCGCATCCGCCCTGGCTCTTACAAACTCCATTGTCTTACCGCTAGTTGGTTCATGGCGTAATGTGTTTTCATTGTATGGTGTCATAGGATTGGTAATAGTGGTAGGTTGGATCATTCTTGCACGTGAGTCTCCTGAAGAACTGAAGTCTAGAGATACAAGACAACCAGTTCGAATGATTGTCAGGTCACTTCTTGTGCAGAAGCATGTCTGGATGGTTGCAATCATTGGCTCGACATCATTCTTGGTCTTCTATGGCTTTGGAAATTGGCTCCCAACTATGCTCGAGGGAAAAGGACTGAATCCAGTGGATGCAGGCTATCTTGCTTCAATACCAACATGGTCCGGACTCATTGGAAGCGCGGTAGTTCCAGGTCTGGCAATCGCTGGATCGAGAAGGCCTATCATTGCTGTCATCTTGTTGATAGAAGGTATCAGTATGTACATTGTTGGTGTTTCTTCCGGAGTGACCCTTCTGGTTTCACTGACTGTGTTCGGTATCGTAAGTGGAGCTGTGATGCCGCTCATGCTTGTGGTCATGATGGACCTCCCAGTTGTAGGCGCAGAATTCACTGGGATTGCTTCTGGATTGTTCTTCTCGATAGGAGCATCTATGGGTTTCATCGGACCAATACTGGTTGGGGCTCTTGCAGATATTACTGGTAGTTTCCTGCCCCCTATCATTCTCTTGGGAGTTGTAGTTGAGATAACGATTCTGCTCACTTTCTTGTTAAAGGAGCAATGAACTGAGTTACGAAAAAGAGTTTTTGCTGCAGAGGTCCTAGACCTCTACAGCATTTCTGAATCTTATTATAGGAGCTCATCAAGGAGCTCGAGAAGCTCAACGACTACGAGTTTTGAACCCTGATTAGTCAGGTCCTTTCCGGTCTCCTTCTCTTCCTCCTTCAGCGACTTGATACCGTCGTTGAAGTTGGTCACACAGAAGGGACACGATGTCATGATGACCTCAGCACCTGTCGCTGCCGCTTCCTTGAGACGTTCTTTGGACGCGAACAGTGCCATATCGGGGAACTGACCTTTTACACCGCCTCCAGCTCCACAGCAGAAGCTATCACCCTTGATGCGGTACATCTCACGAAGCTCCAGACCTGGAATGCCATTGAGAACCACACGAGGAAGTTCATAGTGAGCATTCTTTGCCTTCTCAGCATTTCTGCTATCGAGCAACCAGTTCTTGGAGTTTTTCAAAATCTCCTTCTCGATTGCAATACCAATATGCCGGATACTGTGACATGGATCGTGCCAGGTGACCTTCTTGTTGTAGGGCTTCTCAATCTTGATCTTACCCTCTTCGAGCAGGTCGTAGACAAACTCCACAGCATGGCGTACCTTGAATGGCAGAGGTTCACCGCTGTGCTCGGGATAGTCGTTCCTGAAGGTCTTGTAACATCCCGCACAGCTGAATAGGAGCAGGTCGTAGTCCTTGAACAGCTCAAGGTTCTCCTTCATCACTTTTCTGAAGACATCCCTCTGGCCAGTCCTAAGGATTGGAGACCCACAACAGACCTCGTCACTAAGAACTGTGAAATCGATACCGAGTTTCTTAAGGATGCTTGCAGTGTGATCCGCAATCTGCTGTTCTTTGTATGCAGCAGTGCATCCTACATAGTAAGCAATCTTCGTGTTTGGTTTGTCAATAACATCCTTGTATTCTTCGAGCCACTTGATACGATCCTCTCTCGCTCCCTTGTAGGGATTCCTGAGTTTGTCGTCGTCCACACGTTCACCAAAGATCTTGTGCTTATCTAAGGGCTCGACACCAGCCTCAATAACTGCAGCACGCAATGCCTCAGTCACATGAACAGTGTCAATGTAGTTGGGGCACTGAGTCTCACACATCCCACAAGTTGTACAGGCTTCAGCAACCTCAAGCAGCTCCTTGGATGCAGGAAGCTCACCATTAAGGAAAGCCCTAGCCATCCATTGCTTACCACTGTTGAAATAGCCCTCCCAGCCAAAGTATAGGCCAGCAGGACATCCCTGAAGCATACCGGTGTACTCTTCGTCCTCACCCTCCTTGTCCGGTTCACCGGAGTAAGCGTACTGGCATGCTCGACAGTGGATGCATCGTGCGTTGATCTTGCGAAGCTCTTCTAGACTTGTCATCTCAATCCTTCCTCCTTGTTGCATTAGCATATTTAGTGGTTATGTTGTAACACAACCGAGTATCACTCCTTTGCAGGATTGGGAAGGTCCGTGACGCTCTCCCATGGGATTGCGAGACGACCTGGGTGCATTATCAGGTTCGGGTCCAAGACCTTGCGGAACTTGACCAACATCTTGTAGTATTGCTTTGCCTGACTGAAGGTTTCAGGAGCATGAACGAACGGGTCTGGTCGGTAGTTGATCCAGCCCTTCTTCAGGAAACTCCTGGTGGTTTCAAGGTTGAACTCTCTGATCTTCTCCATGATTCCTGGTTCAGTCCAGTCAAAACAGAGAATCGGCATGACTATCGCCTGTCGTGCGTGGTCGATTGATGCCACCCACATGGTCTCAGGGAATCCGTGGTCAGCCATTGCTGCACAGTATTCCTCCATCATCTTGCCAGACTCGAGCCATGGGCAGTACCATGTGATGAACAAGAATCCGGCCTCCCACAGAGAGTATGGAATGGCAATCTTGTTTGGCTTCTTCAGTCGAGATGCCACCTGCTTTGGATGCAGGTCCTGTTTCTTGGTTACTCGCTTCTCTCTGACCTCGTAGTCCTTGTAGATCTTGTCGATGCCTTCGAGTGTGAAGTCAAGCTCCTCTTTGGACCATGCCCAGCACTCATAGTTCATCCACTTCTTGTCCACGCCAATCTTTTCGTAGAAGTTATAGTCGGTGGGAACATTCTCCTTCGGCCAGCGGGTCATGACAAGCTCGTAGTTGCCACCTTGGACCATAACTGTTCGCTCACTTATGCCCATCTCGTGCTTGGATATCTCCCATGCAGGCTTGATGATGTCATCCCAGGTCTCACCACCATAAGCCACCACAGTCTTGTAGTGCGGGTGTGGGACCATCTTGATGGCACACTTGGTGATGATACCCATTGAGCCCTGTGAGCCCAGGAAGAGACCGTCAGGGTTGGGTCCGACTCCCCATCGATAGAAGGGCTTGGCACCGGGTAGTGCCCATGAGCCAGTGTGGAATATCTCACCAGTTGGCAGGACTATCTCCATGCCCATAATCATGTCCGCCTGTGGACCGTATACTCCAGTCACAAGCGAGAATCCTCGCTCGATGGCATCACCCAAAACAGTCGCTGCGGGTGGTGCACCGTCAGGGATTGGGGGTGCCCAGTCGGGATATTTAGTCTTGAAAATTCTCCATGCGTCTCCAGACCTGACACCTGGTTCGACCACCATGACTCTGTTCTCTGTATCGACATCCATCTTGTCCATACGGGTCAGGTCAAGGTAGATTCCGCCAGGCTCAATTGCTGGAAGCGCGAAGCCTCCACTGAGGCCTCCAGCCGCGGGTGTTACCGGACTCAGGTTCTCGTTCGCAATGACAAGGATCTTTGATACTTCCTCGGCACTAGCTGGTCTTACAATGACCTCTGGAACGACAGCCTCGAGACCCATAATGCCACGGGCCATATAGCTGTGACGAAGTGGTTCACTCGTTGTAACATACTGCTCACCGCATGCAGCTATTAGTTTGTTTACCACGTCGTCGGTGACCTTGTTGTACTCTACCAAATGACTAATCCTCCATCGTCAGTCCAAAGGACTGATTCGTGAATTGTCGAAAGCAAGGGTTCGCTGGAGAGTACCATCATAAATAGGATTCGGCTAACAATAGATTTGGATTATGAATGTTGGGAGCAACACAGATTAGCTATAATGCGTAGACAGTAAGGGGAATTCGCTAGTGATTCGTATAACAGAAGTTAGAGTTTTGGCACTCATTGGGCTTGTTTGTGGCCTTGCTCTTAGTCTACTCGCTTGGATTATTATGGAATCTCGTGGTTTGGATGTGGGTTACAGACTGATAATGACCATTGTAGCGTTCGTCGCTGGTTCTACAGGAGTAATCCTCTTTTTGATATTCCTCCCAAAGGAACTGAGTGCTGAGAGCATAAGTGGAGAATTCGAAAAGACCATTACAACTTAGATTCGACAACTATTGTTACGTAAATAGAACCAATTATTTCATGCACGACGATTGGTGTATTATTAGGCGAGTGGTAGTTTGAAGATTGGCATCCAAATTGAACCCCAGATGGGATATACCTACGAAGAGATTGTCGTCCTTGCGAAGGCTGCCGAAGATGCTGGTTTTTACAGTTTCACAGTCTCGGACCACTTCTTTGGAAATATCAGGAGTGTAGAGAAGAATGCATATGACGCATGGACTCTTCTCGCCTTGCTGACCCCACAGACAGAACGTATTCGCCTAGGAACCCTTGTTTCGTGTCACTCCTATAGAAATCCTGCACTCTTAGCCAAGATTGTTGCAACCTTGGATAACGCATCGAATGGTAGGATAGACTTTGGAATTGGAGCAGGATGGAAGGATTCAGAATACGAAGCATATGGTTACCCATTCCCCTCCGCAAGAACAAGAGTTCGCCAGCTGAGAGAGGCCATTCAGATCATCAATCTCCTCTGGACAGAAGAGAGGCCAAGCTTTGAAGGAGAGTATTATAGCATCAAAGAGACCATGTTCCAACCAAAACCGGTTCAGAAGCCACGCATTCCCATATGGGTTGGAAACATGAAGCTGAAGACTCCGATGATGGAGGAGATTACGGCTCGTTATGCTGATGGGTTGAACTATGATTCCAAGACGCCTGAAGATTTGGTCGAGAAAAAGAAACGAGTAAGAGAAGCTTGTGAGCGAGTCGGACGTCACTATGATGAATTGAGATGGTCAATGTATCTCTCAACATCAGTAATCGGGAAAGATGCTGATGATTTTGAAAAGAAGAAGAAGGAACGTCTGAATCAACACTGGCTTTTCGAAGAGATATCTGATGAAATGAAACCAAAGGTCCTGGAGGCCATGCTGCAACAAGAAATCTCAGGTACTGTTGAAGAAGTTATTGAGAAGCTCTCCAAGTACAAGAATGAAATCGACATTCTGGTTCTGGGCCTTCCAATGGTCGGTGAACTACAGAAGAACGGGTTAGATATGATTAAGCTATTGAAAGACCATATCGTTCCCAAACTTTGAGTAAGGTAGATTAGCCTTCATGAACAAATGAAAATGGGAATTCGTTAGTGTCAGAGGTGAAAGTTGAGAAAATTGCGGTTTGCTTATTGATCGCAGTAACTCTTCCATTGGTTTTGGTTTGGTGGTTTATGTCTGAGGCAGTTTCATCCAACATATTGGTGAGAATAGTCTGGACGGCAGCGCCCTTTCTACTGGTAATTGGCCTACAATACCAGAAGCTCCGTTCCTCAGCAGAAACACAACGACAACCGAAAGAGTTTGTCATCAAACCAGGCCAAACAACAATCGAAGTAGAATTTCATAGTCTGAGAGAGTTCGATCTCAGCAAAATCCCAGATATTCACAGATTCACTAGAATCAATCTTTCAATCAATGAAATCAAGAATATAGACTTGACACCCCTTGCTGGGTGTGTCAACCTTACTGAATTAATGCTGCATTCTAATCGAATAGAGGAGATTGATCTCTCACCTCTGGAAACATGTGTGAATCTAGAATACCTTGACCTAGCCGCGAATAATCTCCATAGCTTGGACCTCCGGCCGATTACATCATGTGTGAAGATGGTTGCCATCAATCTGGGAGGGAATAAGACAGGTCAGATTGATCTCAAGCCATTAGAGTTCATGAAGGATTTGGAGATACTGACAATCGATGACATGGGACTCAAAGAGGTGGACCTATCTCCATTGATGAACTGTCCAAAATTGCAGTTTCTAAAACTGAATGATAATAAGATCGAGTCTCTAGATATCACTCCTCTCATTGACTGTGCGCACCTGACAGATTTCGAAATTGACGGGATAGACCTCACTACAACACTGATTCGAGAGCTTGAGGACTGGCCAGAAGGCGTGAGAAAGCACAAGAGAAGATTTCGCAAAATCTAATTACTCGCGGATATCAAAACCATTGTGGACTTGGTGGAGATGAAAGCAGAGAAGCTCTATGAGAGTTTGGAAAATGAGTTCCAGCTACATGAACGCCGTGAAGATGAGTGGTCGTCTTTTGATCTTGGCAGCTATGTCACAGAGAATTTCAAGTCCCGGCTAATGGGATTGGTCCTGGACAACTCCGAGGAGATCAACAAGGTCTTCACAGCCGTCTTTCCAAGTGAGCCAGTACTGGATACGATTTTCTCGAGGAAAGAACAAGGTGTTCTGCTCTTCACCCATCACCCAATGATATGGGATCGGAATGTAGAAGGATTCCCAATGAGAAACATTCCTGAGAAAAACTTGGAACGAATGAAGGACCTAGCTGTTTCTCTTTACACACTACATGTCCCGCTCGACCAGAATGGACCATATGGAACCTCAGCATCTTTTGCCAGAGCACTAAAGGTGGAAAAGGAGAGTGAGTTCTTTGATTATCACGGTGCAACTGTTGGAATAGTCGGTAGTACAAGTTGCGTCAATCTAGAAGAGCTTACTCGGCTTGCGCAGGATATAGTCGGTCATAAAGTGAAGACATGGGACTACGGAGGACCCCTGATCAAGAATCAGAAGGTTGCAGTCATAGGAGGAGGCGGAAACTTTCCAGAGGTTCTGGAGGAGCTTCTCGATACAGATGTGAGAACGTATGTCACTGGCGTTACCAGAGCCAACAAAGAATGGGAACCGTCACTGAGATTTCACAATCTTGCTAAAGAACATGGATTCAACATGATCGGAACTACACACTACTCGAGTGAGAAATTCGCATGTATTGCGATCCAGAAGTTCTTCCAACATCTAGGTTTGCCAACCGAGTTTATTGAGGGAATCCCCGAATTCCAAGATCTAGAGTGAACGATTGACAAACTCCCAGATTATGTCGAAGGCAAACAGATCTCGGCAATGTGTAAGAAAAGCCCAACATTGCTTGCTTTCATCGAAAGTATATTACTCGTGGAATTCGATTGAGTGTCGGATTGTGGTTTGTTTGAGGAAGACAGAGAGAGTAGGTTATGTCGTTCTAGTTCTTGCATGCATACTTGCGCTCCCTGCCATTACTATTGCAGACCATAGTAAACCCGCAAGTGTGGATATCCAGAACGGACCTCACATTGACAGAGTGATATACAAGTACATTCTAGGAAACACTGCAACCAAAGCAGATGCTTTCTTGAACGACGAAATCGACTTACTCTTGGAATCCATGGGTCTAACAGAGATCGCGACACTTGATGCAGACCCAGATATTGAGATATACACTGGTTTTGGAGAAGGGTATTTGGTTATTGACATAAATTGTCGTGATGCACCATTGAACTGGACAGCTCTACGACGGGCCTTTGCTTATGCCTTCGATAAGACAGAAGTGACTGCGGCAATCTTTGGTGACCTCTTGACGCCGCAGGATTCCATTGTTCCCCTCACAAGTAGATTTTGTATCGAGGAAGACCTAGATTGGCACTACTATTCGGGTCGGGCAGATATTGGTAACCAGCTTCTGGATGAGGTCGGATTTGACATAGACCCCATTACCGGATACAGGAATGACCCCAATGGTAATCCAATGCATATTCTGGTTGGATATCCCTCTTACTCACCTGACATTTATGGTGCTTGTGCACAGGCAGGTGTTGACGCTTTTACTTCATTGCACATCTCTGCTGAAACGAACCAGGAAGACTTCAACACATACATTTCGGGACTGTATTGTAGCTGTAGTCATGACATGCTTGTATATGCAGTAAGGTTCGATAGGGCAAGTCTGATAGGAAGTGGGTTCTGGGAGGAAGTCACAGAAGACCTGCAGGATGTCTGTTATTTCAGTAATTCAACATATGACATGTACTTGGAAGATGTACTCTCAAGTCGAAGTTTCTATGAAGTCCATGATGCTGCAGTTGAGATACAGAAGTTAGTCCACTATAATGTACCAAGACTGGTCATATGTCCCACTTTGATCGTACAACCTTTCAGGACTGACAGATTCACAGGTCTGGTCGAGGATTGCACCCTAGGTGTTTCAGGTGTCTGGTCTTTGTGTAATATGCACAACATAACAGGAAATTCTGGTGGCTCAGTTCGCATCGGCTCTTCTGGTTTTCCAGCTAGTTTCAATATCTATAATTACGGAAGCAGTTACAGACCGTTCCTTGAGAGTCTCTGGCCAACATTATTCTCCATCGGACCGAATATGGAACTCATACCCAATATCGCATCCAGTGTAGTAGTTGAAAGACACGCTGACAATCCGTTTGTGCCTGAAGGATATACACGTCTGACGGTAGATATCATTCGAAATGCGACATGGTCGGATGGTGTGCGATTGACAGCGCAGGACCTCGTCTTCACAAATGTTTACGAGATTGAGAGTGGAGCGTATGGAAATCCTGCAGCCCAGGACCACGAAAAGCTAGTCACTGCGTATGCTCCGAATCCATTTAGAGCAGTCTTCGAGTACATAGGTGAGTCTTACTGGTACTTTTTCAAACAAGCAGTCAAATACATCATTCCAAAACACATCTTCAATAATGTGAGTGGAATTGGATATAGCGGTTGGGACTCGTGGGACCCGGTTTTCAATCCTGAGGATCCCCATGTGACATGTGGTCCGTTTATTGTGGACAGTGTCACAGATACGGAACTAGAGATTAAGAGAAACCCGAATTACCACTACAATGCATCAGCTCTTCCTGAATCCGAGTCCGATACGACACAAACAACAGATGCAAGCTTTCCATATCTAGCAGATCTTCAACCCTTGACTCCCAGTCCACTACAACTCATATCATTGGGCATATCAGTAGGCTCAGCGATAGTGATTGTAAATACAGTATTTCACATCATTAAGCACAAACGAAGTGAAACAGGTTAGAGGCCTATAATGTGTTTTGAAACCTTTAGAAATGTGATAAAGGGTCATTGTGGATTTAAAGGGCTATAAACCCTGATTCAGAATCATCTCTACAAAGGTGCTTCATGGTCATTATATAACCACTTTCTAGTGGGTGTTGACAGGTGATATGTTTGCACGCACGCATAGTAGAAGCATACAATGGAGAACAGATTGTTCTCAGTACAGTACCTCCTCTTGTTGAGGATGCAATACTACTCTCCTTTGGACACTCGATCATAGAGTTTGAAGCCACCCTCTATGAGAAGTTCCTACATCTGACGAAAGGTCTTGTTGTCACATGCAAGGAGTTCAAGGAGCATCTGAAGAACATGGAAGACAGAGGACTGATCGTTGCAGCAGAGTTCATGGGAAAGCCCTGTTGGGCGAGGAACATGAAACATGGTTTTGAGTGAGAATCGAAAAACTTGCGCCAAACACTAGTCCTATTCTATATCATGTGAGAGTATTCCATCAGGAGAAATCCGGATGGAAACGAAATGAGAATTGGAAAATCCGTGTTGTTGCTAGTCATACTGGTCATTCTCATGACAGGATCAACCTCAGTTGTTGGAGACATTGATGTTTCAGAGGCTCCTACAAGAACGATGCAGAACATTGCTCAAGCTACTACAGACCTCTCCGGAGTCAATGTGGGAGTGTTCGATATTGGATACCATGATCCCAGAGTGAATGAGAGTCGAACCGCGATTTTGAGCATGCTTGAGTGGATGAACGCCACTGTGTGGAGTTTCAACAAGACAGACATCGTCAATGGTTCACTCTTTGCATGTGAAGTCTTTGTGATTCCCGAAGGACTTGGACCAAACATCGAATGGGCCCTGAAAGATGAAGGTCTTCAGGCCATCCGTGAATGGATAGCAGCAGGCGGATCCTACATCGGAGTGAGAGGCAGTGCCGCAATGGCAGTGAAAGACTCCTACTTCGAAGGAAGATGGACAGAGTTTGATTTTGCTGTGATTAATGGAACCTCGTATGAAGTTACTGACCTGAGTGACTTCGTAATGACTAATGTTTCAATCAACAGAGATTGTACAGGACCAGACCTCTCAGAGATGCCGGCCAATCTATCCGTTTACTTTCGAACAGGGAGGTACATTCTTCCACACGAGGGACAAGAGCTCATCTACATAGCTAACTACACACACAACAACTTACCCGCAATGGTTGCATCTTTCTACGGAGAAGGGAATGTGTTCATCTCCAGTCCTCACTTTGAGTTTGAAGAGAACAGTGATCGTGACGGAACAGATGAGTTTGATGATTTTGACGATCCAGACTCAGAATGGCCGTTTATACTAGAGATAACAAAATGGATGATTGAATCATCTCCCACAGTACAGAATCTCACAGAATGGCCGATTGTTCCACAAACGACCTATCCGACCTATCCATCCATCCCAATGGAGGTTTTCATCGTGGGCGGCGGTCTAGGTGTGGTTGTCGTTGCAGCGATTGTGGTCTTCATCAGAAAGAAGTAGAATTGAGATTATCCGTTTGACATGAGGGTCTTTGCTATAACAGTGAATGTGTCGTCAACCCCTTTGTTCAGCTTGACCGAGGTCTCGATGTAGTCCGCAAGAAACTTCTTTGCGAACTCCTCACCCTCTTCACGAGAGACCCTCCTATCCTTGTCAAGATCGGTCTTATTTGCGACAACTAGAGACTTGACTCCCTTAAGTTGAGAGTCGACCTCCTTCTTCCAAGCCCAGAGCTCTTCAAGGCTCTCAGGTCGGGTCACATCAAACATGTATATGACCCCTCGGGCGCCATGGTAGTAGCCTGCCCTCACATGTCCAAGGAAGTCCTGAGATCCCAAGTCCCATATTTGGAGCTTGACCTTGTTGGTTCCAATGTCCATGCTCTTGATTGAGAAATCAGCACCAAGTGTAGGGGCATAATACTCACGAAACTTTCCTGTAGTATATCTAATAATGATGGAAGTCTTCCCCA